>Ga0208375_1001051_pt1 | contig 33507 bp, 56 predicted proteins | sample RifOxyD1_FD_184038 | JGI IMG/M metagenome (GOLD analysis project Ga0208375, IMG submission 184038) | Soil microbial communities from Rifle, Colorado - Rifle Oxygen_injection D1 (SPAdes) | ecosystem: Environmental > Terrestrial > Deep subsurface > Rock core/Sediment | place: Rifle, Colorado...
TATACTATAATATATATTATATATAATATAAATATTTATAAATAAAAATTAGAAAAGAAAGAACTTAATTTTCTTTTTAAAACTTTCCATAAGAAACTAAAGGGTCAGGTTAAATTGTAGTACCTAAAACAAATTAAAATAAGCTATTAGTTATATTTACTAAATAATTTGAGATATAATTTTATTTAGATAAATTATATGATATTATTAATTAAATCACAGAAAAGTTTAAATACAAATCATTTTTTAGATAAACATAAATTAAGTGAATTAAAATGAGTGATAAAAGACCTTTAAGAGACCTCCTTGGTAAAATGGTTGTTACAAAAGAAGGGAAGCAAATTGGTATTATTAATGATATAACTTTTGAAGTTCGTTCAGGAGAACTAATTCAATTAGTTATAAGAAATCCTACTTCATATTCACATAACTTGAACTTGGAAAGATCTCCTCAAGGAGAAGTTCTTGTTCCACATAATTCAATTATGGCTATTGGGGATTTTGTAGTAGTTTCTGAAGAAGATTTTAGTTGATTAAATTTCATATATATTTAAAAACATTTAAATTTTAATTAATAAAATGAGAATTATTGGTATAAAGTTTAAGAAAATATCTGCCGAGAAGTTTAAAGAAGAACAAAAAAACATAGAGTTAAAATCAAATTTTACTCTTAAAGAAGTTGAAAAAGATAACAAAATTTCTAAATTAAGTGTTAATCCTGTGTATAATTTTAATTTTGTTTATTTAATAGATTATGATGATATAGCTTCTTTAGTATTTGAAGGAAGTGTTTATATTGAAGTAGAAGAAGATAAAGTAAAAGAAATTGAAAAGAATAAAAATAATGTAGATAATGATCTTAAAAAAATGATACTTGATTTTGTTCTATCCAAGACCTATATTGAGTCATTACATTTAGAGGAAAGACTTGGTTTACCTTTTCATATTAGACCACCACAAGTTACTTTCCAGAAGTCTAATGATTCAAAAGATAAGAAAGATAAATAATCTTGCCTTCCAAAACCTATAAAAATCACTCTTTTTTAATTTAGTTATGCCAAAAATCTCCAATTTAAAGAAAGAGAAGATATCTGAACATATTTTATCTGTCCTTTTAGATAACTATCCTGAACCAGTCTTTACAGCACATATAGCTCAAGAAATAGCTAGAGATGAAGAATTTATAAAGAAAATGTTAAATGACCTTAAAGATAAGGAGCTTATTACTTTTATAGATAAAAATCCTAAAGGCATTAAATACACAAGAAGATCGCGATGGAGGCTATCTAATAAAGCTTATTCAGCTTATTCAGGCAATACTTTTAATAATTTAAAAGATAACCCTATAAATAGAGAGTAGTTTATAAGAATAATCTTTATATAATTCTTAAATTTTTAGTAGTAATGGATTATATTAAAGAAGCTTTTCAAAAAGTGAAAGAAGATATAAACAATCTCAATTTTGAATTTAATTCTATTAAAGAAGAGTTAAATGAAATTCAAAACTCGATTCTTCAGTTATTTAGTTTATTAGACAGTAAGACAAATTCTTCGACAGACAGATCTTATAATTCAGCATTTCGACAGATAAATAAGACAAGTAATTCACCCACTATTAATAGTTTTAATGAAAATCTTCTATTTAAAGACTATAAACAAGGTATTATTACTAGTTCCAGTGGAAATAAGGGGGTTTCGACAGACAGACAGACAGACCAACAGACAGACACTTCGACAGGAAATAATGGGGTTATTTCCTCTAAAGATTCGCACAATATAAGAGATAGCATTTCTAAAACTTCCACTATTCTTAATCAATTAGATGAGATAAAAAGAGAGTTAAGACTTAAAATCAAAAAATTAACAAACCAAGAGATGTTAGTTTTGTCGACGATATATCAATTAGAAGATCAGGGTCACTTAGTTGATTATAGTTTACTTTCTAATTACCTTAACCTTACTCAAAGTTCAATACGAGATTATGTTCAAAGAATATCTCTTAAGGGCATACCTTTGACAAAGGAAAAGATCAATAATAAGAGAATAATCCTCCATATTTCTGAGGATTTCAGGAAGTTAGCCTCTTTAAACACCCTAATCAGTTTAAGAGATATATAACCACGGTTAACCGAATATCTTTACATACTCTTTTTATTTAGATTGATCTATTTTACCTATTTATTTCTTCTTTTTAAGTTTACCCACTACTTTTTTATTTTTAACCTCCCTTTACCCTATTTTTGGTTTTTCTTACCCACTAGTTTTTTTCTCACTTTACCCTAATATTTGAGGAAGTAAGTCCCTATAGTTTACTTTCCTTTGTTTTTTGGTTTTTTCCAGTGGTTTTTATTGATTTAAACTCTCACTTTCCTGTTTTTTTATCATTTTATGCCCCTATTCTACCTATTTTTCTCACTTTTATCCTGTTTCTTGCCCCTTTGAACTCTCACTTTCGCTTTTTTGAGTAGTTTTTCTTTTGTTTCTTCAGGAATATAAACTCTCTTTTTTCCATTTTTCTCAGTATATTCTTCTATTACTCCCTCACTTTTCTGTTTTATACTATTTATTTGCCCCCTTATAGTTGATTTTGTCTTTCCAAGCATTGCAGCCAAGTCTTCATAACTTAACTTTAAATCATTATTTACTAATAACCATATTATTGCCCTTTCTGTAACTGAAAGGTTCGAAATTCCATAAAAATCACCTGTTTGGACAGCTGTTTGGACAGCTGTTTGGACAGGTAAAACAGCTGTTTGTTTAAGGTTAACAGCCTGAGGTGTTTTAAACAGCTGTTTGGACACACTCATATTTACCATTTCTAAGACCTCTTTTATCTGTTCTATTTCATCTTTTATCGACGCTATGTCTTGTTTAAGGTCATTTACATGGCTGTTTAAAGAATTATCTTGATTATTTAAGTGATTTACCCATTTTCCAATTTTCTCAATGTCTTCTTTAACATTAGAAAAAGAATCTTTAACTTCAGTTTTTATCTGTTCTATCTCTTTTTTCTCAGACTTTTTAAAAAACCAACCTAACATTTTATTAAAATTTTCTTAATTTTCTAATTTATAGACGAATTATACTATTTAAATATTTCGTTTCGACACATATTTTGACACATAAATTAACTTAAGAAAATAAGGCTTAAACACCATAATTTCAAGCAAAAAAATTTTAAACACCCTAAACAAACAGGTAAACAGCTGTTTAAACACCCTTAAACACCAGTTTATCGATGATAAAAGTAAAGGCATAAAAATAATGTTTAAAACACCGTTTTTCAACAAAATAATATAAAAATTAAAGAAATTTCACTAACAATCACTAAAATTAATAATTTGATCTAACTTAACATTTTTCCCAAAGTTCGCACAATCTTACAAAATAAGATTTAAAAAGTCCAAAAACATAGTATAATTAGGCATAAAAAAGTAAGGAAATAAAGCTAGGTTGAACAACCTATCTTACATAATCAGTTCCATGGCTACTATTTGTAAAAGTAGCTAGAAGCTATTTTAGCTTAACTGGCTGATCTGTTTCATTAGTTCAAAAACAACAAACAAAAAGAAATAAAACAAAATGGCAAAAATAACTGCTTGGGTTGTAACTATCCTAGGTATATTGTTATTGCTACCTTTAATAGGGATTGATCAGTTAGGTACAGCAACTGACGGCTATTTAGGTTGGTTAATAGCAATTGGCGTCTTAGCGATAGGGTTAACCAAATTAGCAAGAAACTATAAGTTAATGAAAAAAAGATAATAAAGCAAAATTATCTGCCTTATTCTAGAATCTATTGGTAATTATGTGAAATAGTTTAGCATAGAAAGTTCAAATTTAACTTTTGTTTAATTTTTACAAAATTTATTAGCCTTTAGCTAAAACTTTTAAGCAAAAGCAGAAATTTTTAACATATGTAAAATAACACTGAAAAGTATAAAAATTCTAAATTATTTATGAAGTAATGGTATCAATTGTCTTAACACTTTCAGGAATAATAACCCTAATCTTAGGTATCCTTGTTTTAGCAATACCTAAATTTCTAAGATATGCAGTAGGAATTTATTTAATTCTTATTGGAATTATCCAACTTCTTGATGGCTTTGAACTTTTCTTAATTCCTTTAGGTTAAAATAGTATATTAATCTTTAAATATATAATACATTTTAAGAAAAAATGAAAGCTTATGAACTATTAATTGGCAAAAAAATTCTTTATGGTGATGGAGATGAACCAGAAAGAGCTACTATTACTGGTGCAAGAATAAACCCTTACCACCAGAACCCTGCAGTATTTTTAGTCAAGTATGATTCAGGAAAAGAAGGGGAAATAGATTTAGCAGTCGGTCTTACAGGAGTAATAGAATGTTCAAAACCAGATCTAAGCGTGGTAGTTAATTTATCTCCAGAAAATAATACTTGGAATAAAAAAGCTATTGAGCAAGCAAGAAGGGAAAGACAAGTACTTGATCCTTTAGATGACAATTCCATGTGTTTTCAAGAAGAATAAAACTTTTAATCAATGCTTAAAACTTCTTACATATATGAAATTGATCTATAAGACACTAAAAAACACCTCTAAAACCGAATAAATAGCTTAAAACTACGTACAAGATATATTATCGGTACTACGGATATATATTAAAAGAGAAGCTACTTTATAGTGTTTACATTTATTTTTATAATCAAACTTTCTAATAATCTTTATGATTAAAAAATGTAATAATTGTGGTAAAGAAAAAGAGCATGAAGCAAAGGGTTTGTGCCGCAAATGTTACTTAAAGATTTCTTGGAATCCAGAAAAGAAAATCTGTAAGAGATGTAACAGAAAACTTCATTTAAAAGCAAAGGGATTATGTGGTGGTTGTTACAGTTTTATTTTTAAATTAGAGTATAACAAAGCCTGGAATCAAAAGAAAAATTATGGTCTTAAGATGGAAGATTATAACAGGATAACAAGTAAGTGTAAAATTTGTGATTTTGATAAAGTTGTTGATTTACATCATTTAGATGGTAATCATAAAAACAATTTAGAAGATAATCTTATAGGTTTATGCCCAAATCATCATAAAATGCTTCATGACTTCAGATATAGGGAAGAAATGGTCAATATTTTAAGGGAAAAAGGTCATAATATTCCTAATGATCCTAAATTAGAGTTCAGATCCCTTTAATTTCACATGCAACAACTTTCAATCAACGCTAGTATCTTTTAGCATATATTATGTAGTGTCTAAAAGAGGTAAAATGGAAGGGGTGTGGTGGGTAAATTATTTTGAAATCCGCCTCCATGAATATGTCACTTTTATAATTCCATAAATACCAATAAATAAACATATAATTCCCAAATTTTTGATTATAAATATTTTTTGGATTTGAAAATTTGATATTAAAGAATCTTCAATAACAAAGATTAAAGAAAAAATGAAAAATATTACTGAGATAAACAAATATTTGTTAAGGTCTGTTTTAGCTTTTAATTCAGAAAAATCAGAAATATCAGAGTACATACTATCAATAACTTTATCAGCTCCATCAAAGTTATCATTTTTAATTTCCTCTTTAATTTCTTTCAATTTCTTTTTTAATTTTTCCTCCACTTCTTCGAATTTGCTTTTTATCATGCTATTTCTTTTTTGAATTATATCCTTTCGTATAACTAATGGATAAAAAATACCTAAAAATGTCAAGATTCCAAGGATAGAAGTTGCTAAAAGGGTGTGGGGTAAGCTAATAGAATTAGTATAAAATACAGTTCCTCCTCCAAGTAATAATATTAATAAAGGTAAATATTCCTCAATTGAACCAAGTAATTTAATAGTTGACATTAAATTGTTTTTGTGGGTCTATTTTATATTAATTTGTATAATTTTTTATACACCTATTTCACATTAAGAATTTGAGACCTAAACATGTATTTATATATGTAAAAGCTATTTACTGATTATGATAAACAAGAAAGGAGAAAATGAATGGAAGGATTTAGCTATAGTGCTTGCAACAATTGCAGGTATGTTCATGGTTGCATCTGCAATGTTTATGTCGATAGCCATAATAGGAGTCATAAATAACAACCAAATTGGGATAGAAGATGCTAAGTTCGCAGCCCAATACAATACTTCAATACAAAAATATGGAGAAATGTACAGTTTGATTAAATATAATAATAAAATTGCATCACAATATGGCTATTTAGGAGTAGCCTTATTTATTTTATCCATTGTTATAGCATTAATAGCTATTTCTTTAGCTTATCCAAAAGAAAAATGACCTCTCAAGAAAAAACATTCTACCCATCTACTAGAGAAAAATGGCGGAAATGGCTTGAGAAAAACCATTTGAAGGAAAGCAGAATTGCTGTGATTAGGTATAAAAAACATACGGGCAAACCATCTCCTAGCCATTTAGAGCTAATGCATGAGGCAATATGTTTTGGTTGGATTGATACAACAATTAAAAGATTGGATGAAGACAAATATTTAATTAGATTTACAAAGCGAACAGACAAAAGCAAATGGTCTGAAAATACTTTAAAATATGGAAAACAATTATTAAAAGAAGGCAAAATGTTCCCTCAAGGAATTCATAGATATAAACAAGGTTTACAAAAACCTACGCATGATCATGGAATTCCAAAAAATCCAGATGTTCCAGATGATTTAAGATTGTCTTTAAAGGAAAAAAGTCTTGAGGATAAATTTGAAAAAATAGCTCCTTCATCTAAAAGAGCTTATTTAAGATGGTTATATCGAGCAAAGCTTCCAGAAACAAGGAAAAAGAGGATTAAGTCAATTATTAAAACTATTTGTGAAAATAAAATTAAGAGGTAAATCTACTTTCTCTGGGCTTCATAGACCTTTGTTACTTCTGGGAATTTATTTAAAATATACTCTTTAGCACCTACCCAGGCAGCTAGGGTTTCAGCCCCTCCTCTAACCCAGAGATCATCTGAACCAACTGCTAAACCTTTCCGTAATTCAAGACCCTTTGTCCTATCTTCAATATGAACATCTATTTGGTTCAATACATCAACTAATCTTGAAATATAATCTCCAGTCATTTCAGATGTTCAAATAAAGAATATTTAAACTTTGCCCTAAAATGCTCAAAGTCCACAAAGTATAAATTATCCACAAAATGTCTATAAACTATGTCATTAAATTTAAAAAGCGATATTTGTAATCAATTTATATGAAAGAAATAGTGGAATATAAAAAGAAGGAAGTGTTACAAGAACATTTAGGTAAACCAATCCTCGCAACAAGTAAAGCTTATTACGGTACTCAGACAAAGGAACCTGCGACAGTAACAATTGGTATTTTAAAAGAGATAAATGATTCATTTTGGATAGAGGGATCTGTTCTATGGGCAAAAAGAGATATGCACTGGCCTAAAGTGTATAGGATTATGGGTGTGGAGTATATTCCACAATACCCTCATGTGGTACATCCCATCCTTAACCATTATCATGACCCCGATTATAGAGTCTATATTTTTAATTCAGATTCTGAAGGTTTAGAAACTATAGAAAAGATACAAAGGTTAGAAGATATAACTGAGATTCAATAAAATTCAATGAATTATAGGCAAAACCTCCCTTTGTGGACTTTCCTTAAATGCAAGGGTATATATACTTGAGATGATTCTATAAATTAATAGAAGTTCTTTTAATTGATAATTAATCAAATTTAAGGCACCTTGTTAAAATACTATAGAGTTAATAATTACTAAAATGGACAAAGAAGAAATGAGAAAGGAAATGGAGAAATTAGTACTTGAAAAGGTGCTTAAAGAGAAAAAGATACTGAAAGAGCGTTTTCTAAAGGACAAATTCAACTATTCTGGCAGTTGAAAAAAGCAAAAATATTTAATCTAAGGTTTCTTTATTAATCAATGGCAACTTTAGTTATCCCTTTGATTTCAGGAGCTTTGGCAATAATTGTCGGGATTCTGATTTTGGTATGGCCAAAAATCCTTAATTACGCAATAGGAATTTACTTAATTGCAATAGGTATGTTGCAGTTATTAGGCCAGTATTTCACTATATAAATTACTTTTTCTTCTTTCTTTTTATTTGAATAAGAAAATTAATTATGGAGGTATTTATCTAAATAATATGCTCCGACAATTGTCCCAACAATATATCCTATAACTGCAATTGCTGCTAGACAGCCTTTAGCAGTATCTTTTCTTTCTCTTTTTTCACCCATAAATAAATTAGTTATATCGCTTTTTAATTTTCCATCTTCGATTTCATTAGCAATTCTTTTCAGCTCTTTTCTCGCATTTTTTCTAACATGCTCCTGAAAAAAAGGTTCATAATGTCTATGTGTTACAGTAGTATAGTTATAAGCAGCAACCCTTGCACTTGTTTCATCTCCATATCCTGCATATTCCTGCCTTTCTTCTTCATTAACTCTTTGTTTTTTTATTATTTTATATAAATGGCTTGCACGTCTTGTTAAATGTTCTTCAAGCTCTTTTTTCTTGGCATTAGCCTCTAAGCTATCACTATATTTTCTTCTATTTAAGTATGCATAAGCACCATGATGGTTGTCCCTTACTTGTTCAAGTACACGATCTGTAGCCTCTTCAATTTCTCCTCTCAGTCTTTGTTCTTTCAATAATCTTCTTTTAGCCATAAAATTCCAATTAGCACTTAATATTTAAATTTTACCGTTTTTATAAGGATTAATAAACTGCAAAATCCCAAATGTTAACCCAAGGACTCCAGATAAAGCTAAATTTTCTAGTTTTCCTTCATGATAATGAATGATGCATGCTGCACTTGACAAGGCAGAAGCAAATGTAGCTATGTAATTAAATCCCATAGGTTGATAATTAACAAAATAACCTTTTGATTTTTCATTTCTCTCAGAACTCATTTTATCCTTCTCTTATAAAACAAAGATATTCTTCAGCTGTTGTACAAGGATCAGTATCAGGTAAACATCTTTTTACAAGGGACAAGGCGTATTCTCTGGCTTCATTATCACTTAATTCACCAATACTATAAGCATCATAATGTTCTGAACCTGCGCTGATTAGTTTAGTAACTAAATGATCTGCCAGATTTCCTCTTCCAACAGCTCTAGTTTCTGCAATTTCAATAATTATGGTGTGATATTCTTCTATTTTCATGTTTTAATAAATACTTTAATCTTAATATATTTTTAGCCTGCCTATTTAAATTTATCCTCACTTTATCAGAACTAATAATTTAATTTAAATACTGGAATGTCTTTTATTTATTATGGTTTTAAACAAGCTAAAAAGAGTAAAACAGATTAGAATAAGACCACCAAGCCAAGAAAGTGTTCAGTTATGGACGCTTTTAAGTTTAATTATTTTATTTTTAATTGGAATATTAGTTCTAAATTCAATGAATATTCTTAATAAAATACAAACAACTCCTGAGGATAATAAATTTAATTTAAAGAGTTACACAAGCTATAGCTCATTAGAATGTGCTAGAATCCAGATAGATTGTGCTTTAGGTTATGAAGAGTTTAAAGATAGCAGTGGTTGTGGATGTATGGCAGTAAATGAAAGAATTATTGGAAATAATGTTACTTTGTGCACAGAAAAAGAAAAGACAGAAAAAGTTTGTATAGTTACATCAAAGCCTGTCTGTGGTTTTAAACAAGTAGAGTGTATTAAAGCGCCATGTTATCCAATCCCGGAAGATTATGAGAATAATTGTGAGGCATGTACTGATGAAAGAGTGTTATATTACATTAATGGAGAATGTTCTGATAAAAATTAATGCTGATGCTCATATTTTGAAATATCTTTTGGGTTGATATCAATAACTTTTATCTTGAAAATAAGTGCTTTACCAGCTAAAGGATGGTTAAGGTTGATTACAAAACTTTCCCTTTTAACATCTATTACTTCTACTGGAAATTGTCCTTGTGGGGTACCCATCACTAGCATAACTCCTTTTACTAATTTATCAGGTTCTGGAAACTGGTTTTTCGGAATTTCTTTTTCTAACTCTTTCTTATAATCACCATAAGCCTCTTCCTTTCCTAATTTAATTTCTTTTTCTTCGTTTTTATTCATGCCAACAACTGCTTCGTCAAATCCTTTTATGACCTGCCCATTTCCGACTTTGAATATTAAATAATGTACATGGTCACCATGCCTAGAACTATCAAATACTTCTCCAGTTTCTAATTTACCTTCATATTCAACAACAATAGTATCATTGTTTTTTATTTTCATAAAAACGCAAAAGAAATAAGGTTTTTAATTCTTTGCATAACTATTTTTCATCTTCTTTGAGAAACTCAAGAAGCTCATCTTCAGCCTCATTTTTTTTGAAGCCCATTTCAACCCCATCTTTAAACTTTACTTTAACAACTACTTCTCTCACTTCATCACTTTGGTAAATCCAGTTGCCCAGATGTGATATTGTCTCTCGAGTTATTTTTCCTTTTTCAGGTAGCAATTTAAACACCTTCATTTTTATAGAAAAGCAACTGAAATTTCCTTTATATACACCATTGTAGTGTAAAATATCTTTTATAATATCTCAATCAAATTTTCCAGAATTAGTGCAGTAAATTAGTAGTAAACAATCTCAGACTGATTTTTAAGGGAATTAATTAATTCACCAATAACATTATTTTCTTTTTGCTGTTCAAGAAGTTGTTTAATGCTATCTTTCACATCATTATAAGTGGCATTTTTTCCATTTGACTGAACTAAATTAAACAGATGCTGGTTTTTATCAAAAAATTCTTTAGCTTCTTCATCACTAACACTTATATTCTCACTTACAAGTAATTGATCTGTTAGCTTACCAAGGGCAATCTGTTCTTGATAGCCTTTAATTATAAAATCATAATCACTTTTTTTATTTAATTGAGATTTTAGATCATCAATAGTCGCTCCTTGTTGTGAAAGATGCTGGCTTAAAAGCATTTCAGCTTCTTCAACACTTACTGTTATACCCCTTTTATTAGTTTCTTGTACCAGCAATTCTCTGGCTACTAATTGCTCTATAACTTGTGTTTCATTAACTACACCATTAGTCTGGCCCTTAATAGCTGATATAGCCTGATCAAGTTCATCTTGATTAATTTTAATACCATTGACTAATGCCACAGTTTTACTAGGCATTAAACCTTCAATATTACTCCAGTTCATGTATATAATCACTCCAGCAATTATCAGTGCAATTACTACAATTCCAACCATAATTTGCTTTTTGTTTAAAGTAATATTTTCGCCTTTATCCATACTATTTTTTAGAAGCCCATTATTTAAAGCTTTCTAAAGATAACTCTATTATTTATCACATAAATTTAGTAGTTAATTTATTATTTATCAAAATCAAATTTTTCAAAGCTAATTCTTTTATCATCAATGTTGTCTAATAAATTTTTAATCTGCTTCTGCACATCATTTAGCTTGCTATTGCCAGTTTTGATCTCAACTAAATGTATCGCCTTAATATTTCTTTCATCAAGTCCCTCAAAAACAACATAATCTACAGGATCGCCTAAAAATTTACACTCACTTGCTTTGTAAGGAAAGCCATTTAGGAACGGTGCAAACACTTCAGAAACCCTGCCCTTTATATTAACTCTTTGTCTTTCTGCAATATCCTTTCTTACGCTATTAATCTGAGACTGCCACTCAATTTCTTTTTCATATTTGCCTTTTTGTCTTCCAATTTTGTAAGCTAACCAAATAAAAAAAGAAAGTATAATAATACCAATAATCAGAATAATATTTATTAAGTCCATTTTTAAGTAAAATAAAATCATTCTATATAAGCTTAATCCCTTTTTAAAATAATAAAATATAATTCAACAAGTTTTATAAACAAGTTCGTACAATATTTATAAGGATTTAAATTAGTGTGATAAAAAAGGTAAAATGTCAGTTTTAATTTGTGGGTTTGATGATTCTAATCATGCTGGAGATAGAAAGGGTGATATCATAACAGGAGTATTTTCAAATGTTGAAGAAGACGGACTTGTTAAGAGATTTAAAAACAGAAGAGACAGGGAATTATTTAAGAAATGGTTTTTAAAATACCCGGAGCAAAAAGATTATAGATTTGCAGCCCTTCATGATGAAGATTTGAGGCACATTCAGTCAAATCTGCCATTAGCTGCTCCATCACTTATAGATGATTATTTAATGTCAAGAGATGTTGAATTTAATAAAATTGAACTTTATTTTGATGGAATATTAAAAAGATGGCATAAAGAGTTTTTAAGAGATATTTACTCAGGAAGATTTGAAGATGTTGCAATTGGCAATTTTAGAAAAAAGCAAAATGTGCATGAATGCCCTACTGTAATTTACATAGCACATATTTTATCACATGACATTTATGCTTCTACTTACCAAGAAGTTATTGATCATGAAAAAAGAGTTATAGTAGATGAAACTGGATTATTGAGAATTGCAAGCGAGGTAGATAATGGATAAAAACACCTTTTTAGAAAAAGTAAGAATTGAACTAAAAATCTCTAAAAATTCAGGTTATACAGTAAGGAATTATACTAATGCGAATAAAATGCTTCTTGAATTCACAGAAAAGAATCCAGAAGATATTAATGAGGATGACATAAAACTATTTATGTCTGAAAAAATATCAGATAAAGCTTCAGCTTCAGTTATACTATTTTTATCAGCTGTAAGATATGCTTTTTCCAATATTTTAAAAACAGACCCAACAATTAACATTAGAAGACCTAAAAGGGAGAAAAAAATACCATCAGTGTTGACAAAAGAAGAGGTCAGAAAAATATTTGATGCTTGCGAGACAAAAAAAAGCAGATTGATGTTATCTCTTTTATATGCAACTGGCATGAGAGTATCAGAGATAACTAATTTGAAGGTGGGTGATTTACAGTTCGAGGAAAAAGCAGGCTATATAAAACAAGCCAAGGGAAAAAAAGATAGAATTTTCAACATACCAAACTCTCTTGAAGAAGAATTAAAAAGTTATATTTCAGACTCCAAAAAACAAAATGGAGATTTTGTTTTTTCTGGTTTAAATGGGAAGCTGACAGAAAGAAATATACAAAAGATTGTTCAAAGACTATCAAAGAAAACAGGAATAAAAAAACAAGTCCATCCACATACATTAAGACATAGTTTTGCCACACATTTACTCGAACAAGGAGTTGATATAAGAAAAATACAGGAATTATTAGGTCATGCTGATTTATCAACAACTCAGATATATACCCATATTTCAAGAGAAGAACTTAAAAAAATTCAATCCCCTTTAGATTCACTTACTGATTAGGATAAAAGTTAAATTTACTATTCTTAGTTATATTTAATGAATTTACCAGACCAGAATTAATTTCAAGCACATATTTAGATTTATTTTCTGGAGAGTATATTTTACATGGATTTGCCTCACATGGAAGCATATTTTTATTTATCTCAACAATTTCCATATTTTTATTTATCCATATAATATCTAAAGGTATTAGTGTATTTTTCATCCAAAAACTCCAGATATCTTCTTCAGGAAATATAAACAACATACCATCTTCTTCATCCAAAAACTCCCTGTCCATTAAACCTTTAATTCTTTCATAATCACTATCTGCAACTTCAACATCAAAACAGTTATTATCAATACATACTTTTTGATTTTCCATTATAAATTCTTTGTCATTTTTTAAACTAAAATCATATAAAATTATAGTAATAATTATTAAAACAACAAAAAACAAAATTGTTAAGAAATGCTTACCTAAAAAATTTCTTTGATTGTTCATCAAATGCAAGATAATACTCTATTGTAATAAATATTGCTAACCAAACAATTCCAGAAACTATTCTGCCTCCAAAAAGAGAAATGACTGATTGTACAATGCCAAGTGCTACAAATAACACTGCTAACACTTTAGCCCACTGTTTTCTGCTTATCAAACCTCTCCCAATAAATATATATAGAATTCCGAGGGCAATTAGCACAATTCCGGCTCCAGCAAATAATACAGGCAAAATTGATATTAAATTGCTTAAATCATCAACAGTTATCTGTACTCCAGGATTTGATTCAGTTATTATCTGAATTATTTCTTCAGGTGTACCTAAAGATCTTACCAGATTTGGTATCATAAACACTGAAATGATGAAGAATATACCAAATGCTAATGCTAAAGCTCCAGCAACATAAAATAATATGGAGATGATTTTAATGCTTAATGGTATGTTATCAAATTTTCTTGATAATATACTATCTTTTTTAAGTGAAGTTTTTCTCAAACTTTTCTTTACAGCTTTTCTCACCCTCTTTTTAACCATATTATAAAAATGTTTTTTTAGTTTTTAAATCTTGCCTTGCCATTTGCAGCCTATTTTATTGCTTATAGCATAATTTTCAGCATTAACCACTTCATTTTTATATCTAGAATCCTGGTCAAATCTTGCAATACAGTATCCTTCTTCAACTAAAATTTTATTAAAATTTTCTCCATCTAAAAAAACCCATCTTAACCCGCGGTTATACCTGTCTTTATCTTCATTTTCTGATTTTAAAACTACTTTTTTGTTTAACAACATTGTATCTGTAAAATTCTTTGCTTCATTATAGCATTCCCTTCCTTTTTCATCACAATCAACTCCTAATAGCCTAATAATTTCTCCACCTTCAACAATAATTGTGTCCCCGTCAGTTATTTTAGTTACGATTTTCTCCTCATTTTTTTCAGGAGAGTAATAATTCACCAAGTATAACCCAATAAGAAGAGATATTAAAATAATTAATTCAAGAATCCTTAAGTATCTTTTTTTAGTCATTTTATTACTAGTTTCATGAAACTGGAATATAAAAAATTTCTGGAAACTTTTAAATAACTTAATTCACTTTTAATAAAATGAAAAAAGAGGCTAATTACATAGACTCAAAACAGCTCTTTCATCTGGGCGGAAAAAAGAGGCTAACTGTCGGACAAAAAGCAGCTGATGCAATGGCAAATTTTGGAGGAAGTTGGGTATTTATAGCCTTATTTTTTATTTTTCTTGCTTTGTGGATTTCCACAAATGCTTATCTTTTATCTCAATATGGGAAAGATGTTTTTGACCCATATCCATTTATTCTTTTAAACCTATTTTTATCATGCCTGGCAGCAATTCAAGCCCCAATAATTTTAATGTCTCAGAATAGAGCAAATGAAAGAGATAGACTAAGGGCTGAATATGACTATGCTGTTAACAGAAAAGCTGAAAAAGAAATCAGGGAAATAAAAAATGATCTTAGTTTAATTAAAAGAAAATTAAGTGTTAAGTAAAGGTTAACGCCAACACGATACGTGTTACAAAAATTGTTACATAAAGTATGATAAAATGTGTTATAAGAAATGTAACATGGTTTAACGCCCTCACTTTTTAGCAATTTGCCAAAGGAATGAAAAATAATGTTTAAAACTTTCAGCAATCACTTTATTCTTTATCATAAAAACAAATGGTTTTTCTTCCCACAAAAACATATAAACATAATCTTGAAAAATATCTAAGGCTATTGGACTAATGTATCCTTCTGGCATGTATTTAACTTCACTGTATTTTTCTTTTTCTCTGTCTTTACCAAGACCCTCCTTTGTAGACTTATCAAGAATAATCTTTAGTCTTTGTCTTTTTGATGCACTCTTTAGATTCATGTTACTCAAAAATAATCTTAATGATTCAGTTTTATAAGGCTGTTCTGAAAACCCTAGAATTTGGATAGTTTCATCTTTAGGACAATCATCTATAATCTTTTTGAAAGCTGTCTTAAATCCTTCAAATCCCTCATAGATAGCTGTCTTGGTTTCCTCTTTATTTAAACCCCTTAGAGAAATAAGCTCAGGTATTAAAGATTCTATTTTCTTTTTTCTTTCTTGCTCTTTTTCAATCCACACTTTAGGGTCTAAGGCAGAGAAATGCTTTCCGTCTTTTTGCACATTATAAGTGACTAATCCTTTTGATATAAGAGTATTCAATGATTCATATACTCTTGAGTTGGCTATAGTCGTATCTTTTATTATCTTCCCCGTTGTAGTTTCTCCAAACTCTAATAAAAAAATATAGATTTTTGATTCGTTTTCAGTTAATCCAAATTCTTGAAGTCTTTTTGCAGGTTCTTTCATGGGAAGAATAATGCAAACTATCTTTTAAAGCTTTCTCCCTTTTGGGAGAAATAATAATTATATTGCTTATTTGGAGTAGTTACTTTATGGTAACTACAATACCTCAGATAACGCAAGACTTTGTTAAAATGATAGGGACAAAGGCAAGAGAAGGAACATATAGAGTAGACATAAATGGAATAGTCATAGATGTTTTTCACTATATCTTTCCTCCACAATCTCCATTTTCTGAGAGTACCCGTACTGTTTACGACCAGTTTGGGCATTTGGATGGTCAAAACGTATTAGATATTGGAACTGGAACAGGTATACAAGCAATTCAAGCATGTTTAGCAGGAGCTGAAGAAGTAGATGCAGTTGATATTTATGATAATGCAGTTGAGTGTGCAAAACACAATGTCAATTTAAACGGATTAGATTCTAAAATTAAAGTATGGCAAAGCGACTTATTTAATAGCATTCCTCAAAAAAGATATGACCTTGTTATCGCTAATCTACCTATATTGGATGCAGTTGAATCAGATAAAAGATTACATTCTTTATTTGACCCACAATTTGCATATCATGAAAGATTATTCAAAGAATCTCCACAATATCTATCTGGTTCTGGAAGAGTTGTTTTATGTCATGCAAACTTACAAGATGGGGGTTTTGAAAGATTAGAAGAAGTGGTCTCAAGACACGAATTTAATCCAACTGTTACAAAATCAGTTAACGCATTAGGTTATGAATGGAGAAATTATGAGTTCAGATATGGGGGAACTAAAAAATGATTTCCCTCTTAATAATATTCGTTTGGATTTTGATTATCACTTCATTTTCTCTCTTTGGAGCTTGGTATGCGAGAAAATACAACAAGTCTGATGCTCTTATTGGGCTTTATGTAGCATTTGTATTAATCAGCAATATAATTGCTTACAAAATTGCTTCTTTTGATTTTGGGTTCATAACCTTTTTTGCTACATCTGCAACATTAGTCTTTTCAGTTACATTCTTACTTACAGATATAGTAAATGAAAGATTTGGGAGAAAAGAAACTCACAAAATGATTTTCATTGCATTCTTAACTCAAATTGCTGTGGCAGTATTTATTTTTATAGCAATCTATTTACCTTCAGCTCCATTTTGGAATGACCAAGAGATATTTGCTAAGATTTTGGGTTTTGCTCCAAGAATAATGTTAGCAAGTTGGATAGCGTTTCTTATTAGCGAAAACTTTGACGCTTATGTTTTTTCATGGTTCAAGAATTTAACAAAGGGTAGACATCTTTGGGCAAGGAATGTTTTTAGTTCAATACCTTCAATGGCTTTAGACACGGTTATATTTGTGACAATCGCATTTTATGGAGTCCAACCACTAATACCTCTTATTACTGGAGTTCTTGTAATAAAGTGGTTAATTGGAATTGTTAATGTCCCGTTTATGTATATGAATAGAAGAATAATGAAGTAGATTGAATATGCCATACGCCTCCAAACTTTCATCATAAACTTTACATTCTGGTGTTTACGCCCCTGCATAGCATTAAACTTATTGATAATACGCTCCACCAGAGCACTAAACCAAAACACTCTCCAGTTATTCGGTTTATGTAGGAGATTTAATCCCAAGGATTAACTCCCCAAACGAATTCTTTAACTAGAAAAATAATTATCTATACGACTTCTGCCTTTTGGATCTTGCCTTGGAATCTCCAGGCTTGTAAGCTTCTTTTCTTCTTGTGTCAGCAACAAGTAAATACTTATCATATTCACTCATAGCCTTTTTTAATTTTTCAGATTTTGATTTTTTAACAAGCGCTCTGGCAATTGCCAATCTGGCTGCTTCAATCCTCGATTCATTTCCACCGCCAGTAACTTTAACATGTATATCATACTTTATCTCTCCAAGAATCTTTTTTGCAATTATTATAGGTTCTTCAATACTTAATTTATGGAATTTATGTAGAATAGAATAAGGAACTCTGTTTATGGTTATTATTCCCTTACCTTCCTTTATATGAGCCTTAGCTACACTTGTCTTTCTTTTCCCGCTTACTATTATTAAATCAGTTTTTACCATTTTATTTTTCTTATCTTAAGAGCACACACAATTCTTTTAATGTTATATATTTACTATGTTTTTCTTTTCCCGCTACAACTTTCTTAGAATCTTTATACTGTTCAGGAGTTGTATTGTAACATTTTACTCTTTTTAATGCATCTAATCCCCTTCCCTGTTTATGACTTAACATCCCCCTTATTGCTCTTTTTAGCATCCTCTCAGGAGTTCTTAATATTTTTGGACCTTTCTGGCTATGCCCGCCTTTTTTAAAGAGTTCGGAGTATTTTTTGTATATATCTTCTTTTCTTCCAGTTATGATTACTTCATTTGAATTAATTACAATTACCTCTTTCCCAAGCAAAACCTGCTTTGCAACATAACTTGAAAGTCTGCCCATAACAGCATTTTTTCCATCAATTAAAACTTCCATTTATTTTCTCTCCATCAAAATTTTAATATTTTTAGCATTGGGATTTTTTTTCATTTCTTCATCAATATGGAATATTTCAATTTTAGATTTGTTCAACTTTTCTCTTGCACTTTCTGAAAAATCTAATGCAATTATCTTTATTTTTTTGTTTATACTGCCTGTACCAAGGACTTTACCTGGAATTAGCACATTTTCCCCATCTTTACATTGTAAAGAAATTTCATCAAGGTTTAATGCAATTTTTTTTCTTCTTGGTCTTGAAATAATATCAGAAACTTTTATCCAGGCAGGATTTTTTTTTGAATTTATCACTGTGCTGACTAAATCAGGATTTGTTTTTCTTCTTAATTTTTTTTCTATTCTTGTTTTTTTCATTTTTTTTCTATTCCATTTTTGAAAACCTTTGAGCTGTTAAGCTAGCTCTGGAAGAGCTTGAGCCTGTAAGACTCGGTTTCTTTCTGAAACCTTTTTAAAAGGTTTACATGCGGGAGAAAGGATTTGAACCTTCGCAGGCACTAAGCCACTTGAGCCTTAATCAAGCCCATTTGACCACTCTGGCACTCCCGCTAGTTTATTTCAGTGCTTTTGAAACTTCTTTAAGGTTTCGGTCAAGTGCTTTAACAGATTCTTGGAGAATATTACTAGGTTTCATTTGCCCCCAAGATTCAACAAAGAAAACTATGTCTTCTCCCTGCGAGACTTCAAATATTTTATTTTCTTTGTCAAAAGATTCAATATAATCTTCATCATGGAATGAGCTAAATGTTTCACCAGATTTAACATTTTTTGGAGCACTAATAAAAAAATTCTTCATTTTTTCAATTATTGCCTGTGCTTTTTGAGCATCTTTAATTTTTATATCAGTTGTATTCCTGTAATAAGCATATCCTGGCGCAAATTTAGCATGTTCTTTTCCCATTCCAAGGCGAACATAAGCAACAAACTCTATCTCCTGTTCTTTATCAAGTTTAACAATTGGAGTATTTGGGTATACAGGTTTTGCATCACCTTTAAGATCTTTAGAATAAACAGTGCATGGTCCAATGGCTTTTAATGATAATTTTATCTCTGATTTCATATCTGTTTTTCCATCACTTTTTGGCTCTTCCAATTTTCTATTGCTAATTAACGGAATTAATCCAAGTCTATGGGCAATTATTTCATCGTAAAGTGCAGAATCATTTTTATAAAATTCTACTTCATCAATAGCAATATTTTGAATCTCATTGATACTTCTTCTTAGAGCATTTGCTAGACTTTCATTTTCACCAATTAAAATCCCTATACTATTTTCTTTCTTTTCAACTATTTTCATTTTATGTTTTTCTGAAATTTTCTTCTTATTTAAACTCTCCTTCCTCTCCTGCCACCAGCTTTTTTAGGACCACCTCTTGGAACTCTAGTAACATCACTGATACTCAATATATTAAACCCATCTTTAGAAAGTGTTTTCACAACAGTATTTGCTCCAGGTCCAATACCTTGAGCTCCTGTTTTTCCCCTCATTCTCACATACAAATTGCTTATCCCATGTTCTTTAATTTCTTCTTCTATTTTTTTTGTTATAAACATAGCAGTTGTAGGATTTGCTTTAAGACGATCTTGTTTTGTAACCATTCCACCAGTAATTCTAGAAATTGTATTGCCGGATAAATCAGTTATGTGTACTATTGTATTATTAAAAGAAGCATAGATATATGCTATTGCAGCAGTTTCTTTTTGTTCTTTAGCCATTATTCACTAACCTCCACATTTTTTAGAGAAGTTTTTTTAATATTTTGTAAAATATTAATATTGTTTTCTTCATTAACCCCGACATGGTAAGAAGGAATGTTTATTATTTGGCTACCTACAGATATTTTTTTATGAGTGATTAACTGTCTGGCACCTTTAGGAGTTGTAGCTAAACCCTTTTTTAATACCAATGTTTGAAGCCTTCTTCTTAAAATATCTTCTTCTGTTAAGGATAAAACTTCAACAGGGTTTTTCACATTATATCCCATATTATTAAGCTTTATAATAAAATTATTTTTTTCATCTTCAGAACTATGAATAACTCTTTTTGCAGCATCTCTTACAATTTTCAACTTTTCTTTTGCTCTCCAAATTTCTTCTTTATTTTTTAACCCATACCTTGCAACTATGGTATTTTCTTCTTTTATTCTCTGAGAATCAAAAGCTTTTCTTGGTCTGCTGAATAATTTATGTTTCCTTATCATTTTTTCCTAACTCCTACCACTCTATTTTTCCCTCCCTTTCTAAAGTGGCTTTTTGTTCTTTGGCCTCTTGAAGGCTGTCCTAAAGCATGCCTTGATCCACGATAAGATCTTATTTTTTTCAATCTTTTAATGTCAAACTCCTTTCTCAAATCTAACTCAGTTGTTATAAGATGTTTATCAGACCCAGTGTCTAAATCTGCTCTTCTATTGACCATAAATTTAGGCACTTGAGGATTTTTAACCATTTCAGATATTATGCTTATTTCTTTCTCATTCAGGTCTTGTACTCTTTTTCTCTTATCCACTTTTAATTTTTGGCATATGGCACTTGACATCGAGAAAGAAACCCCTTTTATTTTGGCCAATCCTGCATATATATTTCTTTTACCAGGTATGTCTGTCTGGAGAATTCTGACTATGGTTTCTGTTTTATCTTCTTTCTTTATAGGTTTTTTTTCCTGTATTTCTTCCATTTTTATTTATATTACGAAAAGTTTATTTCTTTCTTTCCCAGTTATTTCTTCAATTATTCTTTTTACTACAGCGCTTTTCGGATCTGGCAAGCTTGTTATTCTTTCTTTCATTTCTTCAAATGATTCAAATTTCTTTTTCTCTCTTGCTTCAAGTATCTCCCTCATATGTTTTTTTCCATACCCTGGTAGTAATTCTATTTGATGCATTCTGGTATTTATTGCAGTTGAGTTGTTGAAAAACTCCACAAATTCCTTTTCTCTTTCTCTAACAACATCTTCTATGAATTCATTCAACTGAGACTTTGCATTTTCAGTTAGTTTCTCTGTAGGCAACCTACCAAAAATATAGTATATTTTATCTCTCTTACCTTCTCCTATATAAACTTTTTCTCTGATTTGAAGAGTAACACCTTTTCTAGGTATAAGTTGCAGCAAAGTAAAGTTTGTTTCACCTATAGCCTGAGCTAAAGGCATCATTTTTCCTTCCAATGGATACCCATATGGAAGATAGTCTAGTATTATTGCATATTCTTCTTTCTTTATCATTTTTACCTGTATTTTGCGACAATGTCGGAAATTTGTTTAACTTCATTTTCATCTAGGCTTACATCTGAAAATATTTTATTTAAATCAGAAGCATCTTCAGGAAGGAAATCAATTATTTTAATAATATGCTCAGGTTTAATCTTATGATTATCCAAACCGCTTAAGTCTGTTTTTAATCCTTCTGCTTCTTTTGCTTTGAGTTTGATAAACTTATTAAAATAAGGTTCTACTTCCTTACTTCCATCATTAGTTTTCACTAAATGTTGAGCTTCTGTTAATGTTAACGGTTTCATTTCTTTTATCATCTTATTTGCTAACTCCAGTTTGTTTTATTTTCTTTAAATGAATAGGATGAACTATAAATTCTTTTTCTTTATTAAACTCTTTGATCTTAACAACATAATTTGATCCCCTTTTCCCAATAATTTCCCCAGTTCTTCCATGAACCCTTTTATGGAAATTAGATATCACTGACTTATCCTTTTTAATAGAAACTTTATCTCCAGTGCTTAATTCTTTAAAGTACTCACTAAGCTTAATTTTTCCTCTCTGGTGTATAGGTTTCCTTTTACTTGCCATATTAACACAGTTTATCTAAAAATAAGTCATTTAAAAGCCTTTTTATATCTTTTCTAATTCAAAAAAGCAAGAAATCTATATATCTCCTCTGTCTCGTGCCTGTTCCATATTTTTAACTATTGCTTTGAACATTTTATGGCCCCATACTCCTACACCACAAGAATCACAGCAGTCTATAACAGATTCATCTGATATCTCGTTTTTGCAGTATATACATTTTTTTGACATTTAACCCTTTTTTACTAGTTTAATTATTTAATATAGTTTTTAAATTTATTTATATTATTTTATAATAAGATACTAATAATGAATTCCAATGTACTACGAGTCCCCACAGTAGAAATCCATAATAAAAAGAAGAAACTATATACTATGGCTGGGTATGCTGCAAGAATGATTCCAACAATAGCAAATATAACCCCTTTTAAGTTTAAACCTTTTTTCTTTGTTTGATACAGTCCAATTAAACAAAAAATAATACTTAAAATTGTTATTATAAAAAATACAAGCAATAATATATATTTAAATTTTATTTGTAATGTACCTAATGCAGAAGTTTGAGGTATTTTATATTGTAATAAAGATATAATAGATATCAATCCAAGAACAAATCCCAAAACAGAAAATTTACTCACACCATTTTTATTCATAAGATGATATATTAATTAATAATTATAAACTTATCTATATCAATTTATATAGAAATTTTAATAAACTTCATTTATTGAATACTAAAAATGGTAGAAACTAATTATCAAGCCGAATTAGAAGAATTCTGGGAAATGGTTAATCAAATGCCGAGGAGCGAATATCTTGATGCACTAGCTGAAGCAAAAAAGGCAAGGTATCATTTTCAAGGTCATTTAGAATCACCCTCTATTTTAAGAGATGTCTATTCTGGTAGAATAGTCTTTAGATAATTATTACTCATACCTTATAGCATCTACAACATTAACTTTAGATGCATTCCATGCAGGCCATAACCCTGAAATAGCTCCAATTAAGAATGCAAAAACCAGGCAACCTACAATTAAATATATAGGAGAAGCTGCTTGTAGTAATTTAGTTCCTAACTGTTGTATGGCAATGTATTCTATTAATTTGGAAATGCTAAAACCAAAAATAACTCCAATAATTCCCCCGACTAATCCCAATAAACCAGATTCAATTAAAAATATGGAGAGAATATCTTTATTCTGAGCGCCTATTGCCTTCATAATCCCAATTTCTTTAGTTCTTTCTAAAACAGAGGTGTACATTGTATTGGTGATATTAATTGCTCCAACTATCAGTGAAATAGCAGCAACACCAAATAAAAATAAGGTTATAACAGACAAAACAGTCTGAAATGTTGCCAACAGCTCTTCTGGAGTTAAAATAGTGAAATCCTGGGTTTTATCATTGACATTTCTTGATCTTTGCAATTTTCTTTCAACACTTTCTGCAATATCATTTATATTTTCACCATCGTTTATCTGTACTATAATTGCGTCTACTCTTTCTCCAGAATTAAACAATGCCTCAAAATCATCAGAAAGCATTATAATATTTTTATCATCTTCAGGATTTCCAATAAGAGAAAATATACCCTGGACTTCAAATTCCCTGCCATTTATTAAGAATTTATCTCCTGTTTTTACAGGTTTAGAAAAAATACTTCTGGTTTTGTAATGGTTTCCGATAACAATCATTCCAATGTCGCCCTTCCCTATATTTTTTCCATCTTCAACTTCTAAGGATCCTGATGAAGTGTAAAGTTTCATACCTTCTGCAGGAATCCCTGCAACAATAAAAAATCTTTTTTCTTCGTTGAATTCTATCTCGCCGTTGCCAACAGTGATATAAGTTACTTCTTTTACACCACTGACTTTCTCAATAACTCTTACATCATCTTTAGTCAGCTGTACTGCTGCTCCTGACTGTGGAGGGCCAAGCTGGCCCTTTGCCTGAATAAAAAATTTATCTCCTCCAAGTATTTCAAATTGCTCTTCAACAGCATTTTGCAGACCTATAGAAAGACTTATTAAAACAAATATAATCGCAACAGAAATAATTATTCCAACCATAGTTAACCAGCTTCTTAATTTTCTTTTCCTTAGATTTTTCCAGGCTAAAACAAACAAGTCACGGATCATTTTGCATCTCCTGCGATAATAAGCCCAACCCCAAATTCTTTTAATGTTTCTAAAATAAATTTTTCATTAACTCCACTATGTCTAGAAATTACCCTATTCACTCCCAAAGTATTCATAAAATATGGATGCAATTTTAAACTATCTTCTGGAGATTGATTACTTCTTATAACAATCGTACTCCAAGGTTGTTTTTCCTTTATTTCAGTTAGTGCTTCATTTTCAACAGCCGAAATATGCACCCAGTAAATATCAAATCCTTCAGGTAAATGTCTTTTGTATACTTTTTCATCTGATAAATCAGGATATGTAACAAGTTCATATTCCTTAGGTCTTATATGCATTTCAAATAATCTTTGCATTAGGCTTAACTCAAGGTGATCTTCAATAGCTAAAACTCTTTTTACAATCATTTTCTCAAGGCATCCACAGGTTTAAGTTTGCTGGCTTGCATTGCAGGAAGCAATCCAGATACAACTCCAATTAATAAAGAAAAAGCAATAGCTCCAAATAATAGTGGATAAGATAAATTGATTTTTATACCGCTTCCTCCTAAGAAACTGCCTGCAATTTTACTGACGCCAAATGCTAACCCTAACCCCATTAAAGCTCCAATAATTCCCCCGACTAATCCCAATAAACCAGATTCAATTAAAAATATGGAGAGAATATCTTTATTCTGAGCGCCTATTGCCTTCATAATCCCAATTTCTTTAGTTCTTTCTAAAATAGAAGTATACATTGTATTCATAATTCCAACTCCTCCAACTAGCAAAGAAACAGCAGCTATGCCAATGACAATCATATTAATTATTGTAAGAATACTATTTACACTTTCTAAACTTTGTATTGGGGTCTGGACACTAAAATCCTCTTCACCTATTTTTTCATTTCTGTCTTTCCTTAATCTCAGCTCAATTTCTTCTGCTACATTATTTATCTCATCTTTGTCATCAACTTGAGCAACAATTAAATCTATCTCACTATTTATGTCCAGTAAGTTTTCTATGTCATCATTTAGCATTAATATGGCACCATTAACTACAAATGTACTCGCCTTTTCAAGTATTCCCGCTACTTCAAAATCCTCTCCATTTATTATTAGTGTGCTGCCCACCCTTATAGGTTTGCCAAAAGAATCCTTGAGAAAATCATTACCCAAAACTACTTTTCCCTTATCATTAGAATTTAGCAACCTTCCTTCTTCAACACCAATGCCTAAAGAGTCATAGACAAACTTCATTTTATCAGACTCTTCTGGAATGTCAGTGATATATTTGAACTGCCTTTCTTTATTATAATCAACGCTTACAACTCTAATTAGCCTTGGCACAGCAAGTTTCACACCACTAACAGATTCAATAATCTTTAGGTCATGTTCTGTAAGTTTTTTTACAGCTGTACTTCCAGGAGGCCCAAATCCAGTTCCTGCATTTTGGATAGTTAAAACATCAACTGATAATGATGAAAACTGGCCAGTTATAGTTTCTTGTAAGCCATTGCCAAGTGAGATAAGAGAAACAACAGCAGCTATGCCAATAAATATGCCTAGCATAGTAAGCCAGCTTCTTAAACCCCTATGTCTGAGGTTTTCCAGAGCTAGGAAAAAATAATCTTTAATCATGAATATTCATATTAATAATAATTTATAATCCTATGCAATTATTTTTTATTTTTCTTCATCTTCCTTCTTATAAATCTATAAACCATAAAAAGGATAATTAAAAAAACCAGAATCCCAACATAAATAGGAATTTTATTGGTTTTAATAACTCCTAACTGAATTGCCTCTTCTTTAGAATATACATTTATTGGGATGTTTATGTTTTCAATTACTTCTTTATTATTAAAATCCTTATACTCAACAATTCCTGCTAATCTAGGCTTATCATCATTGAAGATAACATCAAAGTTTGATGTTTCAAAATCATCAGAACCTATGTTTCCAATATAATCACTCGAGCTGGACAATAAAGTATAACCATCAGGATTTATTTTTACATTTACAAATTTTACATCTCCAAAACCAGAGTTAACTATTTTCAATGTTATTTTTCCTTTTTGTCCGATTACATTATTCTCAAGTTCTGTACTAAATTTTAACTCAGTATCAGCATCAACCACTACTCCAATACTCCCTTCTTTAGTCACTACCTCATTGTTTGCCTTAGTGTAACTTAGCACATAAGGAATATTATAACTTCCAGGAGATATATCCTGGGATGATTTTATACTGAAGCTAAAAGTTCTTTCTCTATCTTCTCTGATTTCATCAGCACTTCTTTCACTTCCACTTATTGTTATAAATGCAAGATTTGTCAAAATTAAATTAAGAGATACATCCTCAGCATCTTCATTAATAGTGTTTTTAATAGTTAAATCTAAGGATGTTTCTTCTCCTGGAAAAATCTTACCTTGATTAACACTGTTAATAATCATGGCAGAAGTTATATTTGTAAATACTAATAACAAAAATATAAACAAGATTAGTTTATTCGGCATTGACCAACAAAAAAGGAGAGTTATATAAATTTTATTATAATATCTACTTTATAAAGTTTTACTACTATTTTTTGATGATTTTCCACTTACCTGAAATTTTTTTAGTTACTTTTTCTATCTTACCATCTCTTAGCCAATATACAGTTTTGGCATGAGCCATTGCTAACTCAGGGTCGTGAGTAACCATTATTATTGTTCTTCCCTCTTTGTTCAGTTTTTGTAGAAATTCAATAACAATTTCTCCGGTTTTTGTGTCAAGATTCCCTGTAGGCTCATCAGCAAGTATTATATCAGGATCATTGGCCAGAGCTCTTGCAATTGCAACTCTTTGCTGCTGTCCTCCAGACAATTGGTTTGGATAGTGATCCATTCTGTCACTTAGGCCGACATTAATTAGTACTTTCTCAGCTTTTTCTATTCTCTCCTCTTTTGGGATTTCTTGAAAAACCATTGGAAGTGCAACATTTTCTAAAGCTGTTAAATTTGGAATAAGGTTAAAACTTTGAAATATAAAACCAATTTTTTGCCCTCTTATTTGCGCCAATTCACTTTCAGACATTGTCTCAATATTTTCCCCTCCAAGATATATGTCTCCTTTAGTTGCATAATCTAAACTTCCTGTCAGATTCATTCCAGTACTCTTCCCGCTTCCCGACGGACCCATTATAGCCACAAAATCACCTTTTTCAATTATAATATTTACACCATCAAGTGCCTTAACAACATTATCTCCCATGTAATAATATTTTGCAACATTTTTTAATTCTATTAGATGAGTCATAAATTTACTAGGTGTGGAACATTTTAAACTTTTGCAAAAGTTTAAAAACCGCTTCCATCTATTTTTTTTATGATTATTCCAATTAGATGTTTTTCATGCGGTAAACCAATTGCCCATTTGTGGGAAGAGTTTAAAACCAGAGTTGGGAAAGGTGAAGCTCCAGGCAAGGTTTTAGATGACCTTGGATTAGAAAGGTATTGCTGCAGATCAGTATTCTTAGGCCAAGTTGACTTATTGGAGTTAACAACAAAGTTCAAGAAGTTTTGATTATTGTAAGATAAATGCCCCCTGATACATATTACACTTTTTATGATACTTTTTGTAACAAATTGTGTTACAAGAAATATTACAATATCTAAAATGATATTTTTATAAAGAATTAATAGCTGATTTAATTATGCTTCCAAAACTTGAATTAAAAATTAGTGGACCCTATAACCATATTCTTAGTGATGATTTTAATTATAGGGAATATATGGCTGATGCTGATAAATGTATAGAGAATTTTAATAAGAACTTTAATAAGTTTAAGAAAAGAACTACTTCTTTCCAGAAAGCATTTATTAAAAAGCAAAAGATAATATTAAAACTTATAGAAAAATATTCAGGTTATGATTGGAAAGGTAAAAGTATTCCAATTTACTTGATTAACATAACTCAAAAACCATCTATTGCAGACCCACTTACTTTGAAGTTTAGAGATAACCTTGATAGTATGTTTATCCTCCTTATACATGAACTAACACATTTGAATTTACCACAAAAGATGCAATTTGATGCAGGAAATAAACGAAGCGAACAATGGGTTAATCTAATTACAAGATATGTTGCATTAGAATTAAAGTTGGATTTAAACAAAGCCACAATGAAAAACTTTTCTGAAGCTTTAGAATTAGAGTGGAATCTTAAGAATAAAACCTTGAAAAAATTTATTCAGCCAAACGCTTCTCCAAAGAGTTGAACTTTTTAATAATATTCTCCTCCGCAACGTTGCACCAAAACACTCTTTAATTATTCAGTTTATGTAGCTAAGTTAATCCTAAGATAACATGCCCTCAATGAAATGTTTAACCAAATAAATTAATTTATAATATTATAATAAAAATAAAAAAAGGTGACAGCATCTGATTTTCACTTCTTGCGAAACTAATGTCAGACGTAATCAGCTTAACTTCTGTGTTCGGAATGGGAACAGGTGGATCCTGACTACTATGGCTGTCTAAAATTAGGTGTTTAGTAGTATTTTTAAAGCTTTTGATATTCTCTTTTTCAAGCGGGAGTGCCGGAGTGGTCAAACGGGATAGGTTTAGGACCTATTAGCTTAGTGCTTACACAGGTTCGAATCCTGTCTCCCGCATTATTTTTACTAAAACTTTAAAACACTACTTACTTGGTTTTATTATGCGCCCGTAGCTCAGCCTGGATAGAGCAGTGGGGTCCTAACCCAAAGGTCGAAGGTTCAAATCCTTTCGGGCGCGCATAGTAATATTTAAAATCCCTTCAAGATAAATATAACCACCAGTGCACCGGTGGTTTAATGGTAGAATCTCTCGCTTCCAACGAGATGACCCGGGTTCGATTCCCGGCTGGTGCATGCAAATATTTTAAATACCTATATTTTATCATTCTTTTATGTCAGACAATCCAAATCAGGAAAATAAATCAAGTGAAAAAACTATAGTAAAGAAATCAATAAAGGAAAAATTATTGGGTTTGGAAAAATCTTATGATAGGTATTACAAAATAATTATGCTTATTCCAGTTATACTTTTAGTTTTAGGATTAGGATACCTTTATTTTTTTGCCCAGCAAAATGGAGATATAATCAAAAAAGACATAACTCTTACTGGGGGAACGTCTATTGAAATAACAGCTAAAGTAGATATTCCAGCACTTAGATCTGAGTTAGAAAAAAATTTCCAAGAAGTTAGTATTAGAGAAGTTTCAGATCTTCTTTCTGGAGAACAAATTGCAGTTATTATAGAAACAACATCAGATGTCACAGAAGTAAAACCTTTTCTTGAAAATTATTTAGGTTTTGAATTAAACCAAGATAATAGCAGTATTGAATTTACAGGTAGCTCTTTAAGTGGTAGTTTCTATAACCAATTAAGGTTGGCAATTTTAATATCTTTTATTTTTATGTCAATAGTTGTTTTTATTATATTCAGAACTCCAATACCAAGTATTGCTGTGATATTTGCAGCATTTACTGATATTGTTCTTACAATTGCCACAGCTAATCTGCTCGGAATGAGTGTTTCAACTGCAGGAATAGTAGCTATACTTATGCTTATAGGATATAGTGTAGATAGTGATATTCTTCTAACAACAAGAGTCTTGAAGAGAAAAGATGAAAGAGTTAATTCCAGAATTTTTGGAGCTTTCAAAACAGGAATTACTATGACTCTCACATCAATAGTTGTAGTGATAATTGGCTTGATACTAACTTCTTCCTTATCTAAAGTTTTCACCCAAATTTTCACTGTAGTTAGTATAGGATTGTTCTTTGATATAATTACTACTTGGATGTTTAACACTGGATTAATTAAATGGTATGCAGAGAAAAAATGACTAAACTTAAAATGAGCTGGAAATTATGGTTATTGGTAATTGCTCTTTTACTTTCAATTATAAGCATATTTGGAATGCCTCCAGCAATATTAGAAAAGGGAGTAATTGTTAGAAGCATTGATGATAGCTCAACTGCTTACCAAAGCGGATTAAGACAAGGAGATATAATTATTTCTTTGAACAACATTGAAATTACTTCTTTAGATGACTATTCTAAAGAAATTCCTAAATTATTCCAGTCAAATGAGAGTGAAAAAATAGTTATTGGTACAAAAAAACAACAAATAGTATTTTTTACAGATTCTATTCCAGACATAACAGTATCAGATATTCCAAATACAAAAATTAAAACAGGGCTTGATTTGGAAGGTGGAGCCAGGGCATTAGTAAAACCAGAGGTAAGGCTTAATGATCAGGAAATAGATGATTTAATTTCAATAAGCAGCGAAAGATTAAATGTTTATGGTATAAGTGATGTAAGCATAAGAAAATCCACAGATTTGTCTGGGGAGAATTATATGTTAATTGAAATAGCAGGCGCCACCCCAAGGGATTTGGAGAAGCTTATAGGACAACAAGGTAAGTTTGAAGCTAAAATTGGAAATGAAACAGCTTTTATTGGAGGAAATAATGACATTACTCATGTATGCAGAGATGATGCTACTTGCTCTGGAGTGAAGAGTTGTAATCAATATTCAGAAGGGTTTATTTGTGATTATGCTTTTGATATTTACTTGAGTGAAGAAGCTGCTCAAAGACATGCTGACATAACCAGCGGTCTTGGAATAAATGTCTCTAATCCAAATTACCTGGACAAGCAAATAGAATTTTATGTTGATGACCAACTTACCCAGTCTTTGTTTATCCATAAAAATCTCAAAGGACAGGTTACTACACAGATACAAGTAAGCGGTTCATCTCAAGGTGAAACAAGAGAAGATGCGATAAAAATTGCAGAAAGTGAAATGAAAACAATGCAGACCATACTTATTACAGGAAGCCTCCCTTATAAACTAGAAATAGTTAAACTTGATACAATATCTCCGGTTATCGGAGACAGATTTAATACTATGATTTTTGTTACAGCATTTGTTGCTATTTTAGCTGTTTCTTTAATAATTTTTGTTAGATACAGAAATTTTAAAGCCTCCATAGCATTATTAGCCATAAGTTTTTCAGAAATAATAATTATTTTAGGAGTTGCAGCAGCAATAAAATGGAATTTGGATCTTCCAAGCATTGTTGGAATTTTAATAACAATTGGTACAGGAGTTGATCAGCAGATAGTTATACTTGATGAATCACAGTCAAAAAGAGCAGAGAGTATGAAAACCAAGATAAAAAATGCCCTTTTTATTGTATTTTCAGCATATGCTACTTCTTTTGTTGCTCTTATTCCTTTATGGAGGGCAGGAGCAGGCTTGTTAAGGGGATTTGCAGTTACAACAATAATTGGATTAACAATCGGAGTATTAATAACAAGGCCAGCATTTGCAGATATAATTAAATCATCCAGTAAAGAGTGAAATGTATCCTAGTAAACATATAATATTTGGGCTTATTTTTTCTCTTCTAGTTTATTTTTTCTTCCCCCAAATTAGTCTGCTAGGGTTTTTTACAATTTGGCTGGCTTCTTTTTTAATTGATGTTGACCATTATTTTTATTATGTTTTCACAAAAAAAGATATTAGTCTAAAAAATGCACATAAATGGTTTATGGTAAAAAGCGCAAAAGTTTTCTCATTTCCAAGAGAAAAAAGAAAAAGTATCATTAGACAAATACCATGTATTTTCCATGGCGTAGAAGCACTGGTAATTTTGGCACTATTGTCTCTTTTGCATAATTTTTTCCTGTTTATTTTAATTGGTTTTATTTTCCATGAGTTTTTAGATTTAATTAACATTATTTATTATGGATTTAGTCTAAAACATATTGGATCCCAGACTTACAATTTAATATATTATTTTAGAAATCATTAGCTTTCAAATCTTAACTGAAAAGCTCTTTTCAAATAAGCTGCACCATATTTAAACAAATTTCCCATTTTTGATTTTCCCTCTTTTCTAAAGTAATAAGTGAAAGGAACTTCCTTGATTTTATAATTAAGCTTTTTAGCCCTATAGAATATCTCAAATCCAAACTCTCCAAAAACAGAATCATATTTAAGAGGCAACTGTAAGAACTTTTCCCTGTTAAATAACCTAAAATTTCCTCCAAGATCTTTTATGCTTACACCCATTATAATGCCACACACCCTATTAAGAATTTTAGATCCGATTTTTCTTATAAATGGGGATTCCATATCACCCCCTTTAATGAATCTTGATGCAGAAACAATATCATAATTTCTATAATGGGAAAGTATTTTAGGTATAATTTCAGGAGGATGGGAAAAATCAGCATCCATTGTTAAAACAAACTTTCCATTTGATAATTTTATTCCATCTACAACAGCACTAAATATCCCTTTATCTTTTAGTCTATGTAATGCAATAAAATTATTTTTTTCAGCTAATTTATCTATAATTGCAGAAGTCCTGTCCGTAGAATTATCATCCACAACAATTATTTCATAGTTACTCTTAAAATTAGTTTTATCTAAAACTTCCTTTATTTTATGTGTTAGTTTTAGTACATTTCCTTCTTCATTAAATGTAGGAATTATAACGCTTAACAGCATTTTTTTATTTGTTATATGGGTTATCACATCTTGAGAAATTGTCTTGCCATAACCCTTTATACTGTACCTAACCATAATTTCTTCATTAAATGAATATTTATATATATTATTAAAAACAATTTTATGGGTGTAATTTGACATGCAAAAGATTAATAAGGATTTTTGTTATTGTCTTTAAATGAAAGATGAAGAATCATTAAAAATAGACAGATCTTTAAAGGTGATCGTTAACGCTTCATTTATTATACTTTTAACAACTTTTATTTCAAAGATTTTAACTTATCTTTATAGGATAGTAATTGCAAGATTTTACGGGGCAGAGATTTACGGAGTTTACTCTATTAGCCTAATGTTTCTTGGATGGATTAGTGTTTTTGCTGGACTTGGCTTTGCAGGGGGATTAACAAGATACCTTTCATATAACAGGGG
>Ga0208375_1001056_pt1 | contig 33462 bp, 39 predicted proteins | sample RifOxyD1_FD_184038 | JGI IMG/M metagenome (GOLD analysis project Ga0208375, IMG submission 184038) | Soil microbial communities from Rifle, Colorado - Rifle Oxygen_injection D1 (SPAdes) | ecosystem: Environmental > Terrestrial > Deep subsurface > Rock core/Sediment | place: Rifle, Colorado...
CCAAATAAAGAATTAAAAGAATACATGTCTAAAAAGAAAATTCCGGCTTGTTATAATGTTTTAGATTACATTAACAAGAAAATTGAGTCTTTGGAATAAGTTTAAATATTACCTTTTATTATTAAAAATATGCTTGATCCAATAGCATTCGCAGCATTATTAGGTGGTTTAGGGGGATTAACAAGAAGTCTTCTTGGTTTACTCAAAGCAATCTCTCAAAAACAGCAATTAATCTTCTCTTATTGGTGCATAACCATAATAGCAGCAGTTATTGTAGGCATATTTACAGGAATAATTTTTGATTATGATTACAGGTTAAGTTTACTAGCAGGCTACGCAGGCACAGATGTTCTAGAATCTATTTACAAGTCCTTTAAAGTTGAGAAGATGTATGTTGTAAAGAAGTAGGTAAAACTTCTTCATGAACAAAAGGTATTGCTACCCTTAATATTCTTGTTGTAGTATCCGGGCCTTCTGCTTCTTTATATTCAGTATTACCCCTTAATATTGCTACACTTTCAAGATAACCAGATATTTCAAAATAACCAAGATAAGCTTGTGTAAATCCTATATGTCCATCATAAAATTCTAAGAATAGCTGATCTAATGTCACTAAATCACCTCTTCTTCTTTCAACTTCATCAATAAATCCAGTTATTTTCCTTGCTTTTTGTTTGCAGGGTTCAAGATATTCTTTATCTAGAGCTGGATTTGACCATTTAACTCCTTCTTCAAGTTTTTTAGCTACGCAATCTACATAACCAAAAAACATTTCTGCTGTTCTTTTCATTTGTTCTTTTCTTAAAATATCAATAAAACTTCCATTTCTAATCTCAGCAGCAAGAAGTATATCTTCAATATTATTAGAAGCATCTAACATAGCAACAGTGATTATGACAACCTTTCTTTCAACATCAGGAGTATAAAATCTTTCAAATTTAGAAGCATACCATATTCCTATTCCATTCAAAACATTGTCCCTATACTCCAGCATGTATTCTAATAAAAGAAAGAATTTAAAAGAGTTTTTAAGAATCAAAAAACAAAAAACAAACCTTTTTAAATTACTCAAGATTAGTAAAAACATGGCAAGCAACATTGGGGTTAATGCACTGTACTGTGCTGGTTGTGTTCATTTACAATAGTTCTAACTCTATCTTTTTAAACTCCAAATTTGTACAAAATAATGCTTATGACGGTAATGGTATAATGGTTATTATACGGGTCTGTGGAACCCGTGATCCGAGTCCGATTCTCGGTTACCGTCCTTTTTCATATTCAGACAAAACTCTGAAAGGAGAATTAAAATGAAAAACATACAAACAAATAGACCTTTGGAGGATAATGTACAGCAAAGTACTGGTTTAGTTCACAGCCCCTGGTGATTTATTAATATTAGACTTAGACGGAACAATCTATAATTTTGAGGGTAATAATGGTTTTTCTTCATCAAGATTCTATGATGAAATTAAAAGAAGAGCTTACAGATTTCTAGCAAATTCTTTAAAAATATCTTTAGAAGAAGCAGAATTAGTTTATCAAAAACTCAACCAGGATTTCTCAGGAGAAATAAGTCTAGGTATTGAATCAAGATTTGGAGTAAGCAGATACAAATATTTCCCAGCAGTTTGGAACATTAATCCAAAAGATTTTATTGAAAAAAGAAACATGCTTCCTTTAATGAGACAGTTTAGTCAAAGAATTGTTTTTTTAACAAGTGCACCTAAAGTTTGGGCTGAATCTGTTTTAGAATATCTTGGTTTGCCTCAGTATAGATATGACATTTTTACAGGAGAACCAGACATAAGAAAACCTAATCCTTTGGCATTTCAGCAAGTCTGTGATTTTTATAATGTTCTGCCTGAAAATTGCATTTCAGTTGGAGACCAAATAAGAACAGACATTTTGCCAGCTAAATCTTTAGGCATGAAAACAGTTTTAGTAGGAAGTAAATCAGATGAAGCTGATTTTTGCATAGACACAATCGAACAATTGCCAGAACTAGTTAGGAGGAAAAAATGAGAAATATCATAATAGATACAGACCCAGGACATGATGACGCAATGGCTTTAATGTTAGCTATAAAATCAAACAAATTCAATATCAAAGCCATTACAACAGTTGCAGGAAATAGCACAATAGAAAATACAACAAGAAATGCCAGATTTATCTTAAATCTATTGGGAAGGGAAGATATTCCTGTTTACTCAGGAGAATCAAAACCATTAGCAAGAGAACTTATACAAGCAGTTGTACACGGAAAAAGCGGGCTTGAAGGAATAGACCCAACAAATGAAGCAAATCTAACAAATAATGCAGTGGAAAAAATCATTGAAACAGTAAACAACGAAAATATAACCTTAGTAACCTTAGGTCCTTTAACCAATATAGCTAAAGCTATCCAAAAAAATCCAGAAGTAATGAAGAAAGTTGAAGAAATTGTAATGATGGGCGGAGCAATAAAAGTTCCAGGAAATAAGAACAGAGTAGCTGAATTTAACATATTTGTAGACCCAGAAGCAGCAGACATTGTTTTTGAATTTCCAATTAAAAAAACATTAGTTCCTTTAGATGCATGCAATAAAATAGAAATGACACTTGAAGATTTTGAAAAAATAGACAAAGGAAAAATAAAGGAAGCTATACTAAAAATGGTTAAACCTTATATTAGAAATATAAAATCTAATGAAGGCGTTGAAGCTGCATTAATGTATGATCCATTAACAGTTTATTACTTAATAAATCCCCAAGTTTGTGAAGTAAAAGATTATAATATTAAAATAGAAACAAAAGGTAATTTAACAAGAGGAATGACTGTTGCTGATTTAAGACTAAAGCCAGAAGACAAGCCAAATGTTACAGTTATAGAATACATTTCAAAAGAAGATTTTGTAAAAGACTTTAGCAGGTTCGTCAAAGATACAAGCAGGTTCGTAAAGGGTGCTAGACCCTTACCTTTAAATACTAAAAAATACAGCAAAGGAGTAGAAAATGGAAACAGTAAAAGGCTTTAGAGATTTTATTGGAGAAGAAGCAGAGAAAAGAGAATATGTAAAAGAAGTTCTTGTTAAAAATTTCAAATTATACGGCTTTGAGCCAGCAGAAACACCTATTGTAGAATATCGTGAATTTGTTCAAGGCAGTAATTCAAATGATGAAGCTGTTTCAGATATTTTCAAATTAAAAGACAAAGGCAATAGAGATTTAGCATTAAGATACGAATTTACATTTCAATTAAAAAGATTAATGCAGGCTCAAAAGCTTCCATATAAAAGATATTCAATAGGACCTGTTTTCAGAGATGAACCTGTTTCAGGCAATAGATTAAGGCAGTTTACTCAATGTGACATAGATATAGTAAGCTCTTCTTTAAGAGATGAAGCAGAAATTCTTGCAATAACTAAAAGAATCTTAGATGAGTTAAATGTTCCCTTTACAATCTATTTCAACAATAGAAAACTATTAAATGAAATTCTAGAAAAAGAAAACATAAAAAAATATGATTTTGAAAATGTAATAAGAGAAATAGATAAATTAGATAAATTAACAGAAGAAGAAATTAAAACTAATTTAAAAAAATACAATGCAGAAAAAATATTATTAGTTTTAAAGAAAAATGACTTTGAACAATATGAAAATTACAAGGAAATCTTGCAATTAAAAGAATATGCTAAATTCTATGATTTAAAACTAGAATTCTCTCCGATATTAGCAAGAGGTTTGTCTTATTACAATGGAACTGTTTTTGAAGTAAAAACAAAAGAAATGAAAGAAACAATTACAGCAGGCGGTTCTTATATTTTTAATAATGTTCAATCTACAGGTATTTCATTTGGTTTAGAAAGATTATGTTCTTTAGTTAAATTAAAAGAACAACAAGATAAATACTTAGTTTTGTCAATAGCACAAGATGAAAAAGCAATTGAATTAGCTGAAAAACTAAGAAGTAAAGGAAAAATAGTTTATTTCTTGTCAGGCAAGGTTTCAAAAGCATTGGAATATGCTAATGTCAAAAAAATAAACAAAGTAATTTTCTTAGGCGAAGAAGAAGTCAAAAAGAAGAAATTAAAATTAAAAGACATGACAACAGGCAAGGAAGAACTTGTTTCTTTAACTAAAGTTTTAAAATAATTATTTTTTTAACTTTTCAGCTAACTTTTTTATTTGTTTGTCATCTGCTCTTGGACCTTCTATAGAAGAAATATAACCTTCATATGTTTCAAAGTAATCTTCTTTTTTAGACAAATATTGCTTCCAAATACCTTTCTTCATATGTCCAGTACCATGCATAGGTACTAATTTAATATGGCTATGGTCAACACCAGTTCCTTCCATGATTAAACCAACTCTTCCAACATCATCAAAATGTTTCATAAGAACTTTTGATACTTTTTTTGCAGCAATAACAAATTCCTTTAAATCTTCATCAGGCATTGCTAAAACATCACTGGAATAATGTTTTTTAGTAGTTAAAACAGTAAAACCTTCTACATTAGGAAATATTGAAAGAAATGCAATAAATTTATCATCTTCCCAAAATATTCCAGGAGTTGATATTTTGCCTTTAATTATCTCGCAAAAGATGCAATTACCTTCTTTTGTTGATGAGTCATATTCTACCATTTTTTTTATTAACTAACCAGATTTAAATATTTTTGGAATTTTGTAAATCTTTAAGAAATTTCAACTGAACCTTTCTATAATTATTTTCTTCACCTTTCTCAATTATTTCAATTACTTTACTTAAAGCTATTAATTTCTCTCCTTTCCATGAATCTTCTTTTTTATTTATTTTCACAAACTTTTCTATTTTTCCACTAAAGAAATGCATTTCCTCACCCCTAAATTGCTTATATCTTTCTTTTTGTCTTTCTGTTTTAGCCCAATTTTCATCATAATCAAATTTTAAAACACCTAAGTTTTTCTCAATTTCAACAATTGCTCCTGTTTCTTCAAGCACTTCTCTTTTCATTGCTTCTTCAGGCATCTCATTCTCAACACCGCCGCCAGGGAATATTAAATAACCTTTTCCAGAATCATAAGCAAGAATATTTTTTTTATTATCAAAGAAGTACCCTTCTGTATTTTTACGATATTCTCTCAAATGTCTATCACAATTAAACTCTTCAACTAAGACTTTATCTTTATCAATATTAAATGTAGAAACAGAAGTATTATTGTACAAATTCTTATTTATCTCTTCCAAACCTTTATTTAATAATTTCATAAAAAATAGTTTATTTACTGTTGCATGAGCTACAATTATAGTATCTTTGCCAGAATTAATTATTTTGTTTAAAACTTTTAAAACTCTTAGTTCAACTTCTTCATAACTTTCTCCATTAGGAATCTTATAATAAAACTTATTTCTTTCTCTTTCTTCAGAATATTTCTTATATTTAGCAGTTATCTCTTCTTTAGTTAAACCTTCAAAAATCCCAAAATTCATTTCTTTTAATTCATTTTCAATAACAAGTTTAGCATTAGGATGATATTTTTTAATTGCATTAGCAGTTTCTAATGCTCTTTTTAATGGACTAGTATAAATATACTCAATTTTATGCTCTTTAAGCCTCAAAGCTAATTTTTTTACCTGTTCTTTTCCTTCTTTAGACAATGGAATATCAATAGAACCCTGAAGTATATTTCTTTTATTACCCTCTGTCTGTCCATGCCTCGTAATTATTAACTTCATAATATTAACAATAACAAAGAATATTTAAATTTGCTTAAAACTAAACTCTTTCATGTAATAATAAGTAATACTCTTATCAATTACCTCTTTAATGCCCAATTTAGTCAATATTTTCTTAATATGCTCTTTATGAACATCTTCATCTTTATCAGAAATAATCTCTAATTCAACAGCAGGTTTATACCCTTTAATATCTTCAATATTAATTAAGCAATTATCTAATTTATATGTAATCCTTTTCTTATCTACAATGCAAAATATCTTAAATCCAATAGCATCTAAAATATTTTTAGTTTCATCAAAGTTCTCAACTTTTGTCTCATGCTCATGAAATACATTATGGTCATCTTCTTTTCCTAACACCTTGCAATTTAATTCAATAATCTCCTTATTCTCATTAATAGCTTTCCTTATTCTTAATCCATAAGAACCCACTTCTTTCATTCCAACAGATTCAAATGACCTAGCAGATTTCACACAAAACCAATAATATGTTTTTTCTCCAAATAAACAGCTTTTAGTTTCTTTACTTTTTCTTCAAAGTCATTAATATTCTTTATGAAAGCTCTTACTTCTATTTCCATAAAAATAAGTAAATATCAAAATTTATAATTCTATCTATAGAAATCTATTTTAACTTAATTTTTTATATTTTCTAGTTCTCTTTTTAAAAGAAAAGAGGTATACCTTAAAAATATCTGTTATTTATAAGATTTAAGATTTATATTTGGGGCTAAACGATTATCATTAAAATTATAAACATCTAATTTAAACCTAAATGATGAGATTACCCATACAAACTGAAGGTATTATTTTTAGATTAAGAGATAATCAGCCTGAATTTTTAATTTTGAAAAGAAATGAATCTCTAGGAGGATTTTGGCAACCAGTTACTGGGGGTTTTGAAGAAGGAGATAAATCTTTAATACAATCTTGTAAACGAGAAATAGAAGAAGAAACTTCTATTAGGCCTATAGATTTTATAAAAGAGTATCCTCTAGTTCGTATGTATCAATATCTGTCTAAAGAAAAATCTGGCGATTTATGGGTTACTGAATATGTATTTGGATTTGAAGTAAAAACCTCAACCGTTATTATTATTGGGGAAGAACATGATGAATTTAGATGGTGTTTTTTTGAAGAAGCGATTAGATTATTAAATTATGAAGAAAATAAAAATGCATTGATAACTCTTAGAGGAATAATCGACCAAAATTATAGGTTATAACTATGCAGTTACTGTTCTATAATACTCTCCAATTGATGCTGAGAATCTATCTCTTAAATAAGGATTAGGAGCAATTGTTCTTAATCTGTTTATTTCAAAATTAGAACTCGTAATAATTTCAAATTTTTTACCACTTTCACCTATCATTTTCAAGAGATGCTTATTGAACTCATTAATAAATTGTGGATTTGACCATTCTCCATGATTTGCAAATTTTTCAGTAATTCTTGCAGTAATTATATTTGGATCTTCGGTTAAAACAAATATATAATCTTGATAATTTGAAGGATCATCTATTTCTGGTTGATATTTCTCTAATAGTCTAGGTAAAAATCTTCTTCTATTTAATACATCTAAAGCAATGGTATAAGCCAAAGATGAAAAAAAAGTTCTATCAAAAAGTAATAATTCACCAGTAGAACTATCTAATCCTTTCGAATTTCTTCTTAAATTATATAATGTAGCTCTGAAAAACCATTCTTGAATTTCAAAGGGATCAGTTAAATCTTGTGGAATTTGATTAATTTCAGGTGCATAGGGGATCCCTTTTTCATGAAAAATATGATCTAACAAAGTTGTTTTTCCTACACATGAACATCCTTCAAATCCTATTTTTATCATAATTATATTAGTTTAAAAAGATTTAAAAATATATGTTATTTAAGAGTAGTATATGTCCATTCATATTAATTCTAGAACCATTCAAGATTTTATTTTAGAAGATGATAAAATTATTATAGAAGAATGTAAAAGTTATAGTATCTTATTTAGATATTTAGAAAAATATGTAAACAAAAACTATTTTTCTATTAAAAAAAGAATTAATAAAAGAGATTATCAAGTATTAGATTTAAACAAAAATATAATTCTTTGTAAAAACAAAAAAAATGAGTCTAAAACTATTCTTCAAATAGGATATCCTTTCCCAATAATTGAGAAAATTCTTAAAAATGATCTATTTGATGATGGTGAAATTAGAATTTGTTTACATAAAAAAAGTCTAAGAGATTATCAAAAGAATGAATTAAAACTAAAATTAGGATATAAGGACATATATTTAAAAAAAAGATTATTCAAGAGTTATAGCTCAAGCTTATTAAAATCTGAAAATTTATATTATCTTGATCTTTTTAATTTTATCGGTGATTCCATAATCAATTTTAAAATTCTAGAAATTTTTCAAGAAGAATCAAAGATTAATTCTTGTGCCTTTTCAAGAAATTTTAAATGCTTAAAATGTTTTAGTCCTAATGTTTTAGATCTTAAAATTGAAAATCTAAAAAATATAAAAGAAGATTCAGTAATATTAATTCCAAACTTTATTGACATACATCAAATAACATTTAATCAAATTATTAATGCGTTAATAAATAAAAATTTATTTATTTTTGTAATTGGAAGAAATTATATAATAAACACAAAAACCAAAGAGTTTTATAATATAATCAACCAGAATGAATATATGCTTCTTAAAGAAAATGTAAATGATTTAATTTTTGATAGCATTAATATTTTTATTAATTATAATAAACATTCAAATTATTTATCTGCAAGTTATAAATATCTTGAAAATAAAAAGATTTGTATATGTCCCTTAGCATCAACTAAAGATAAATCCTTCTCTAGCCAAGATATTCTAAAATTTATTAACAAAAATGAATATTTTAAAAATGTCTATATTTCTTTATTTAAGAATGAAGTTAAGTCAGATTTTAAAGAAGCTAATTTTGATTTGTTAATAGATTTGGGTTTTGATGACTTAAAAAAATTAACTTCTGAAAATGAAATTGATACTTTTATCTGTATGGATTCAGCAAGTTCAGCTTTTTTTACTAAACTGAATAAAAGAGTTTTCACAATTTATAAAAATAGTAATTGGGATGAAGATAATTTAAGATCTATTAGTGGAGAATCTCCATTGGGTTTTTGCGATTTAAAAAATAATCAAATTCCCATCATCTATTATAAGAATTTGTCAATTTCGGATATAAGCTTATTTTTAGAAACAAGAAATTTTTGTTTAAATAATCTTACTTATGATCAAAAGATTAAAATGAAGATAATTTTTTTAAAATTAAAGTTTTTGTATAAAAAAATAAAAAATAAAAAAACTGCCTTAGATTTTTTTAATTATTTTAAATCTGCTTATAGTTTACTTCAAAGAGATTTTAATATAAATAGTGAAATACTAAACCAATTTTTTCCAATAGACTTATTTAAAAAAAGCTTAATTGTAAACTTTAATAATAATAAAAAGAAACTGATTAGATCGTTACTTGAAGTTTCGCCATTATATAAACTTCTTTTAGAAATAAATTTATCAATAAAAAATTAGTATAGTAATCTTTTGATTAATTTTAAAACTCCATTTAAATCATCTTTGTTTTCTATTAAAAAATCTATTGACCTATAATTTGATAAGTCTTCTTTTTTCGAACATAACAAGATTCTTATAGCATTATTTTTATTAAGAAATATCTCTGTATCGTGAATATTATCTCCTAAGATAATAATTGGTTTATCTTTAATCTCCTTATACAACTCTATATGACATCTTTTTAAATACTCTTCATTTTTATTAGTAGCCACTATTATATTCTTTTTATTAAAAAATTTAGGTTTGTCTATAAAAATTTCATTTGCAATCAAATTAATTTTCTTATTTGAATGATTTTTAAAATAAAATTCAATAATATTCTTTATTCCACCTGAAAATATAATGAGCCTATGTTCATTAAATAGATTCATAAATAAATCAAAACTTTCTTTTATATTAATATGATTCTCTAAGAGTATTTTAGAGATTATTTCTTTATTTAAATTATATTTCTTTAATAAAACAAATTCTTTTTCCCACCATTCTAACATAAGTTTATGTTTTTTTAAGCTTGATATTAATGGATTGATTTCAATATTATAATAATATTTAAACATTTTCTCACTTTCTTCAACATAAATCTTATCTAAGAAATTAGTATTTCTAAAAACAGAGATAGAATTTATAAATTTTTTATTTTTAGAGTATTTTTTAGTTAATGTTCCATCAAAATCGCTTATAACTACAATTTCTCTCCCTTTAAATAGATTTAATTTCTCTTTTAGTTTGTTTTTGCTAATATTTAACATATCACAAATATTTAGTATAATCTTTCTCTTCAATAATACTAGAGTTAAAATTTAGATTTATTTGTTTCTTTATTTTTGCTCTTTCATCATTGGTAAGGTAAACATTTCTTGCAAGTTTTATGAACTCATTGTTAAAATTTCCTTGTGATTCTAGTTGTCTAATACTATTTTCAATATTCCATAACTTTAAATTAACATTAAATAACTCTTTAAAATATTTATTTGTTTGAAAAAAGTTTATTTTTTTTAATATATTTGAAAGTAATAAAAGCTCTTTTTTTATGTTTTTTAGTTTGGTAGTATCTTGAATTTTTATTTCTTTTATCTTTAATATAGTTACTTTATCAACAAGATCACCGATTGAAATAGGAGCATTTATTATATTTTGATCTATTTCATTTATTAAATCTTCAATTTCATAAATTTCTTCGATATAATATTGAGGCATATACTCTATTTTAGGCTTGATTTTTATTGGCTTCATTCCTAGTGTACAAAATATTCCAAAATTATTAGCACCATAAATATCATCTTCATGATCATCACCTACAAAAATACATTCTTCTTTGTTAACATTTAATTTTTTTATTGTAATATTAAATATCTCTTTTGAAGGTTTTCTCACACCATAATCACACGATAAGATTATAACATCAAAAAGATTTCTTATTCCATCTTGATTTAAATGAAATAGTGTTAATCTTGTCCAAGCGTTACTAATAATTCCTAGTTTGTAACCTTTATTTTTTAACTTAATTAATGTTTCCTTAAGATTTTCTTTGAATTTATGTTTATGGTCATATTTCTCATTTATTTCGATTACTTTTTTAATATCTTCTTCTTCTATGTTTATATCATAAAAGATATATTTTTTAAAAGATTCTTCAGGTGTTAACTCTTTTCTATTCTTTACTGCCCATTCATTATATTTTAAAAAACCAGATTTTCTTCTTTCTAAAAGTTCATCAAAAGTTATATTATAATTTTTACTTTTGAGATAATTATAAGACTTTAAAGTTGCATTTTTGAGTGTTTTCTCAGTAACTTCGCAATTTGTCAATGTATTCCAATAATCAAAAATTATTGCCTTTATCATTATTTTATAAAACTTATTTAGTTTATAAACTTTTTTTTAATAATCAAATTAATCATTTACTGGTTAAAAGTTTCCAATCTTCTTGACTAACATCAGCTTTTCTTACAATTGCAATATCATCATATACCTTACCATTTCCTATTAAACTTTCAAGACATAGTCTTTTTTGCACATTTCCTGATTTTAATATTCCTCTTAATCCGCTGTGACTATAAACAAAACGAAAATTAGCACCAAAACTAACATCATTTATGAAAAGATCATGTTCATAATTGCTTAACCAACAGACCATTGCCACAATTTCATCATCTTCAACACTATCGGCTATTTTTTCAGGATTAGGCGTATAAACATTTATTTTATCAATTTCTTTCTCTCTTAAATGTGCCATAATCTGTTTTAAAATATCTCCAGAACCAAATCCAGCATGAATCCAAGGTATTCTTTCAGTAGTTATATCCCCGTCCACTTTAGTTCTAATTTTAAAAGATCTATATTCCGAATCATTTCCCTCTAATTCAAGCTCTCTTGAATCAACAAAGGTAACTTCTCCATCTCTCTCTAATCTCAATACTCTTTCTCTTTGAAAAGAATTAAGGCAAACATAACCGGTATCGATAAGTTCTTTGCAGAATCTTTGAATGTTTAATCCAAATATAGCATTAAAAGATATATTACCACCTATTCCTAGTAATATATTACCTCGCCTTTTTGTTGCAAAAGAAATATTTGAAGTATAGAAACTTTGTTTAGACAAATTTTCATCAGACATTCTATCTGCAGAAATTTGAGCACCAGTACTTATTGTTTTAGGTATAAATAATTCGTAAGTATCTGCTAATTTTCCAATTTTTATTTCATATTGAGTCATTTTCGCTTAAATTATTAAAGAACTAAAACTTTTTAAAATGAAGCTTTTAAGGTTCATTTTCGTTAAAAGTTCAATTTTCTGTATTTTGTTACTTCTTTTTAATTTCAGAGAAGTTTTTTACTTTTCCATGAGCAGTAGACCCTTGAATTAAAATAACCTCATGTTTTGAAAACTTTCTTTTCATATAATCAAATAACTGTGTTTTTGACTTAAATGACTTTATCATAATCTTTGTAATAATTTCCTTATTTTATTCTTTTCTATTAACAATAATCTTTTCCTTTCTTCAGGATTTAAGATTTTTTCAGTATCTTTAAACATCTCTAAAGATACAGTTGCATTTAACTCTTTAATTTTGAATAAAATTTCTTTCAATTTGCTTTCATCTGTAAAGAATAAATGATCTTTTTTATCAATATTATAATGTAAATGAATGTGCTTTATTTTATCTTTTAATTTTAAAAAATTCTCTAATTCATTAGTTTTACCTGCATGCCCAATGTCCAGACATAAATTTAATTTAGTTTTTTCTAATAATTGTTTAATAGCCTCAGATTTTCCATAAGTCTCACTCATATTTTCTATCAATATAGTCTTATTTTTTAATGAATTAAGAAAAGAAATATTTTCTTCAGAAGAAAGGTAATTTTTTGGATGAATTACCATGTATTTTGCTTTGAATTTTTTAAAGATTTTAATGGAATTTTCAATTTCTTTATAATCTTTTTCAGGTTCCAAATTCCAGTTAAAATGCCCAATAACTAAAAAATCTTCAAGCAATTTAGAAGCCTTTTCAATCTCTTCATTATTTACCTTAATTCCATAATCAAAAGTTATTTCTATAAAATCAAAGTTTTCTTTTGCAAATTTGATTTCTTCTAATAAATTTAAATGAAAATCCAAAAAATAGCCTATTTTCATAACAATTTTAAATAAAATGACTATATATTTTTATCTATAGAAACCTATTTTAACTTAATTCTTTTAATTTAAACATGAAAAACATAGAAGTTGAAGTAAGAGGTCCACTAAATGAATCTGAATTAAAAGAAGCTAAAGCTTTTTTTGATAAAAATGCAAAATTCATAAAAGAAAAAGACAGATTAACCTTATTATACTTCAGAGGAGATAAAATTCCTAAAGATGTAAGTGAGTATCATGGCGAAAAAGTTGATTTAAGATTAAGAGTAACAAACAAAAAAGCAGAAATGATTATAAAATATGGAAGTTGGAGCGGTTCTGATTCAAGAAAAGAAATATCTTTACAAATAGACTTAAATAAGTTTGAAGAAGCAATTGAATTTCTTAAAAATTTAGGTTGGCATGTTTGTGTTGCTTATTCAACAAAAACCCATGTCTATGAATACAAGGAAATTGAATTTGCATTAGTGGATATCTTAAATTTAAAAGACAATTACTTTGAAGCAGAAATAATGGCTCATGAAAATGAAGATATAAACAAAATAAAACAGGATTTAATCAAACTTTGTAAAGAAATAGGATTAAGGGAATATAAAGGAAATGAGTTTGAAAAACAATGCAATGACATTAATTATATATGCCCATTAGATTTCAACAAAGATTCATTCTCAGACTTAAAAAAGAAATTTAAGGAGTTTTTATGAGATTAATTCTAACCAGACACGGTGAAACAATAGAAAACAAGAATGGAATGCTTCCAGGACATTTACCAGGTATCTTATCTGAAGAAGGTAAAAATCAAGCTAAAAAACTTGCATTAAGACTAAAAAATGAAAAGATTGATGAAATTTATTCTTCTGATTTGCAAAGAGCAAAAGATACTACAAATGAAATATTAAAATTTCATAAGAATATCCTTGTTCATTATACAAAAGAGTTAAGAGAAAGAAATGTAGGCAGCTATACTGGAAAATACAAAAAAGATATTGATATGGATAATTTTCCTAAAGATGCTGAAACCTTAGAAGAAATGAAAAATAGAGCTAAGAAATTTCTAGATTCAGTCTATGATAACAACAAAACTATTCTTTTTGTCTGTCATAGTCATCTTATGAGAGCTTTCATAAGTGTATTATTTTCTTCTAATATTGAAGAAGTTGAAAAGCCAAAGAACACAGCAGTAACAATAATTGAATTAAAAGAAGACAAGAACCATAAAATTATCTTGTTAAACTGCATTAAACATTTAAATTAAAAAAGAAAAATAAATTCAATATGTTTTTTTATCTTTTTCAAAAACTTCATTGTAAACTATTTTTATGAATAACAAAAGATCCTCATAAATTTTCTTACCATATTCTTCTTTTATCATTTCCTGATATTCTTTGTTATATTTTGCCATATTTTTCTGATTTTTTGAATCTTCTGAGATATTATTCTTAACCTTGCTTAAGATATATCTGCCTTCATTATAGGCCAATTTAGCCATTAAAGTTATTTTCTCATCACTAAAAGATTCCAATTCTTTTCTGTTTCTAGCAGCTTTTTGAAGTTTTTTTATTGCTTCTGGTGCAGTTTCATCAATATTAAATTTTCTTACTTTTAATGCTAAAATATCATTTTCTTTTAAGGATAGTTCTTTTATTGTGCTTGCCGGTATTCTTACACTTAATGAATTTCCTATTTTAACTAAATTTGCACTCATATTTCTCCATTCTTCCATTTTTGCCTCCTTAATCATGTATAAACAAAGTATATACATATTTATAAAGCTTTTGATTTTTAAAAAGTGTTAAAAACTAGCTCTAAATTAACATAATATGAAACTAATCGTAACTCGTCATGGTGAAACAGAAGAAAACAAATTAGGAATCTTGCAAGGTCATATGCCTGGAACATTAAGTAAAGAAGGAGTCCAGCAAGCCAAGAAACTTGCCTTACGATTAAAAGATGAAAAAATAGATTTAATTTACTCAAGTGATTTAAAGAGAGCAAAAGATACAACCAAAGAAATAATAAAGTTTCATAAAAATACGCCTGTTTTCTATATTAAAGAATTAAGAGAAGGAGATAATGGAAGTTATGAAGGAAAAAAGAGAACAGAAGTTGACCTTAATCATTTTCCAGAAGATGCAGAATCTTTAGAAAACATGATGAAAAGAATAGGTGGCTTTTTAGATAAATTATATCAGGAAAATAAAGATAAAACAATCTTATTTATTTGTCATGGTGGAATTAAAAGATCATTAATAGCCCATATCTTAAACAAACCAGTTTCTTATATTAAAGAAGTGCCAAAGCCTGAAAACACAGCAGTAAGCATTTTTGAAATAAGAGAAGACAAAAATCACAAGATGCACTTGTTAAATTGTATTAAACATTTAGAATGAAATTAATAAATCTTCAGTAGTATAAATCTTAATTCTATTTTGTACCAAGAAATCTTTATCTTCACTCCATATTTCATCTGCTTTTTCTGCTATTGCTAAAGCAAGAAAAGGAGCATCTTTTATGTCTCTTATTTTAATTAACTCTTCAGCTTCTGCAATAAAATCAATATAATCTAATTTAGAAATAATTTTTATATTATTAAAAATCAAATCTAATAAAACAGCAAATTCTTCCTCATCTAACTCTGATTTTTTGCATATCTCATCTTTATATTTCCTTATCTCTTCTAAAGAATAATCAGGAGCAATAAACTGATAATCAATATTTTTAATTATTTTTCTTGAAGCACTATTAGTAATTAATGCAGCAATTATTCTATTGGTATCAATAACTAATTTCATATTGTTAGGCCATGTCTTTTTGCTATGTTTCTTTTGATTTTATCACCTATTTCTTTTGCATCTTTTTCAGTAAGTTTGCTCTTAGAAGCTATTCTATCCATTGTTTCCAGATCATTTATTCTTTGCTCAATTGCTCTTCTTGCTACTTCACTCCACTTTATATCACTAAACTGTTTCATTTTTTCATGCAATCCATCAGGTATTGCTAATGTCATGTTTACCATTTTGCCTCCGTACTTATATTACTTATTTAAGTATAATAAGTATTTAAGCTTTTTCTCAGCACTTATTTTTTAAAAATTTAATGCAATCATTTCTTACCAAGTAAGAAAGATAAGTCTTTTTTTCATAATTTTCTTACCAAGTAATAAAAAACCTTATAAATAACAAAGTTTTCTTATTAGGTATGAATAAAGAGCAAATACTTGAAAAAACAGCAAAGGAATATTTTAATTCAGGAAATGATGAATTTAACAAAGAAAGGTATAATTCTTCATTAGTCTTATACTTTAAAGCATTAGTTGCTTTAATTGATTTATATATCCTGAAAAATACAGGAAATACTCCTTCCTCCCATACAGATCGGTTTAAAATAACCAAAGATAAATTTAAGGAATTATATTTTATTTTAGACAAAGATTTTCCTTTTTATCAGGATAGTTATGTTCAGGTTATGAGCAAAGACTTAACAGAGGTAATAAAAAATGATGCAGAATTTATGGCTAAAAAAAACAAAATTGAATTACAGTAAAGATGTTTTTGATATAGTTCAGTTTGGTTCATCAATAATGGTAGATAGTTCTCCAAATGATATAGACATAGCTGTAATATTCTTCAATATACCTATCAAAGAGCAGTTAATACAATCTCAATTAATCAAAGAACAGCTTCAAAAAAATTCAGAACTTCTAATTCACATAAAATCATATGACTTATATTTTTTCTTTGATGAATCTAATTTTGCAAAAGAAAATATCATATTTTATGGAAAAAGTGTTATTGCAAACGATTATTTTGCAAAGAAATTAGGTTTTAATCCAAGAATCCAGATATCTTATTCATTAAAAAATCTCAAGAAAAAAGACAAGATAAGATTTCACTATCTTCTTAAAGGAAAAAAAGGAAACTATGGTTTGTTAAAAAAGCATGGAGGCAGTTTAATCAATCCGGGTCTGATTGAAATTTATCCAGAATATGAATCTGTTTTTATAGAGCCTATAAAAAAACTAGCAACTAATTTTAAAGTAAAAAGAATATTGTTTTAATTTTTTTCATGTTAATTTCATAACAAAAACATTTAATTACTTATAATCTATTCAATTTCTATGATTCCAAGCAAATTAAAGAAAGGCGATGAAATAAGAATAATAGCTCCTTCTAGAACAATGAAGCTTATTTCAGAAGAAGGAAAGAAATTAGCAGAAGAAAAACTAAAGAGTTTAGGTTTTAAAGTAACTTATGGAAAAAACATATATGAAAGTGATGAGTTTGATTCTTCATCAATAAAATCAAGAGTAGAAGATTTGCATGAAGCTTTTAGAGATAAAAATGTAAAAGCAATCTTAACAGTAATAGGTGGATTTAATTCCAATCAAATATTAAGATATTTAGATTATAACTTAATAAAGAAAAATCCAAAAATAATATGTGGTTATTCAGATATAACTGCATTAAATAATGCAATCTACAAAAAAACAGGGTTAGTAACTTATTCTGGCCCACATTTTTCAAGTTTTGGAATGAAAAAAGGTTTTGATTATTCTTTAGATTACTTCAAAAAATGCTTAATAGAAGAAAAAGAATTTGAAATAAAAGCTTCCAAAGAATGGAGTGATGATAAATGGTATTTAGATCAGGAAAAAAGAGAATTTATGAAAAATAATGGTTTTTTAGTAATTAATGAAGGAAAAGCAGAGGGAGAAATAATAGGAGCTAATCTTTGTACATTTAACCTATTGCAGGGCACAGAATACATGCCTAATTTCAAAAATAATATTTTATTCATAGAAGATGACTATGAATCAAAACCTCATCATTTTGATAGGGATTTGCAGTCATTAATTCATTTGCCTGATTTTAATCAAATAAAAGGAATAGTAATAGGAAGATTTCAAAAAGCATCAGAAATGACAAATGAAAAATTAATAAAAATAATCAAAACAAAAAAAGAATTAAACAATATTCCAGTAATAGCTAATCTTGATTTTGGTCATACTACTCCTATATTTACATTTCCAATAGGTGGAAAAGTAAGTATTTCTAGTAATGAAATCAAAGTTTTAGAGCATTAAACAAGATTTAAAATTTCAGATTTTACCTTTTCTATAATTTTAAGATTTACTTTTGCTATTTTCTTCTTAATCAAAGATTTTTCAAGAGTAAATATTTTGTCTGCCTTTATTCTGCTTTTTACAGGCAGACTTCCTTCTGTTAAATCTTCATTATCAATTAATATAGAATAAGATGCATTTTTTAAATTAGAAGTAATCCCGCATATTATAACATCCTCTGTTTCGTTATTATAAGCATCTTTGGATATTATTAATACTGGTCTTTGTTTTACAATGCTTAAATCACTAAAAGGAAATGGAACTAAAACTATTTCTCCTTGTTTATAACTTGTCCCAGATGTCATCATACTTATTATCCCATAATCTTTTTGCAACTTTCTCAGAATTCTTTAATAAGTCTTTAAAATCTTCTTTTATTTCTTTAGACACTTTTTCAACTTTTTGCATCATTATTTTTCCATCTTCCTGCATCAATATTAATTTATCTCCTTGTTCTATTCCTACAACTTCTCTCATCTCTGTTGGAATAACAATCTGTCCTTTTTCAGATACATTTATTGTTTTTATTATCATTTTAAATAAGTAAGAATTTTCTTACTTTTAAACTTTTCCATGTTCCATTTTGCTCGCACATCCTATAGGATCTAAACTTAAACATTTTCACCAAAATGAGAAAGATTTATAAATAAAGGACATTTTAATAAACTATGAACCTATCAAGTACAGAATTAAAGGTAATAGAGCAAATAGCTAAAAATAATAAGTCTATAAATCTAATAGCTAAGTCTATCAAAAAAAGCAATAAACAGGTTTATAGGGCAGTTAAGAAACTTAAAGAAATTGGTTTTATTGATAATTCTTTAGAACCAATAAAATCTGTCCATAATAATCTATTACAGCAACTAATCTTGGAGTATCCTTCTTTAATTTCTCCTCTTTCAAATTCAGGAATAAATATCTTTGCTTCTATTCTTGAGCCTAAAACAATAAAAGAAATAATTCAGAAAACAGGATTAAAGAAAGGAATAATTTACAAGAAGTTCAGGATAGTAAAAAACATAAGTTTAGTTACTAAAAAAAACAATAAATATGCTCTTAATGAAAAAATCTGGCCCAAACTAAAAGATTTTTTCCTAGAACTAAATAAATATGAGGAAATAATAGATAAAAGGATTCCTGCAAGTTCTATAATTTACTTCAAAAATGAAAAAGAAATTATCTTTTCTAATAAAGAAGAGCTTAATGCTGCTTTAACTGCATTTTCAAAGTATAACCAATATAACTTAAAATTGTTATTGCCTGTTTATTATTATTATTTGCCTAATAAAGAACTCACAAAAAAAGAAATATTCCAGCATTCTTTGTATATTGCTGAAAAAGAAAAAAGTATAAGAAACTTAATTTATATAGCTTTATTTTATATAAAATTCAAAAAAGAACTTTCTAAAATAAAGCATGAGATTATAAATAATATTAATATTATACTGAAAGGTAAAAGTCTTTTAAATTATCCAACTCTAAAAGAAATAAAGGAGAAAGCTCAGATTTATGATATCCGACTTTAAAGAAATAAACAAGCTTTTTGAGGGGGAAAGAATATTTTGAAAGTTATGAAACTTAATTCACTCATAAACAAATTCAGGAGGGAATAAAAGCAGGTTTAGCAAAGAACCTGCATTAATAAAATTTAGTCCTTTTTTTATATTTTCTGGATCATGAAATAATTCAGGAATACTATCTTTTAATCTTCTGAATTTTTCACTATCTCTATTTCCCATGCTATAATAATCAATTAACATTTTTCTATAACTTGCTATTCTCCCTAAAATCTCTTTTGGAACTTCCCGGCTTAAAAGAATATTATTTAAATCTATATCTTCAAAACTATCAAGGTCTAAAAATACTTCATTTGCAGTTCTATGCAACTCTTTCACTAAATCATTATTAGCATCTTCCAATAAACCAAAAAATTCTAATCTTCCTTTATACAAACTTTGTAAAATGCTATAAACTTCTCTTTTAAGTGCTTCAGATAAAAAATCTTCTTTATCGCTTAAATATTGCCCCAATACAAAATTTGCTCTAGCCTCAATATCAAAAGCATATTCAAATTTTTTACTTCTTCTTGTATGCAATGGTGCAATTTTAGATTCTACTCTTTGCAAAAGATTTATTTCATATATGACAGTTCCAGGCAGAGAATTTCGTAAAGATTCCACTAACATAGGTATTACATTTTCATCAACATAATCTCCAAATCCAGTATACTGTTTTTTAAGTTCATCATATCCTCTGCATAAATCACCTATAGTTACAACTACAGGCAATGGATTTGGAGTTTCTTCTGTAATTTGTCGCATTCCTATTAAATGAAAAATACACTTATAAATGTTACTCCTTTTAAGTTATAGAAAGATTAAACATTTTTTAACCTTTTTAACATTGAAATGGATAAAAATATCCACTTTTATGTTATCTAGGTTTTATTTTAGGTTTGCATTACTAATGCTAAGTCTTTCTATAATCATGATAAGTATAATAGAAGTGATACTTTTTCTTTCAAAAAATTCACTTCTAACCATTCTTCCTTTTGTAGTTTTAGTAATTAATTTATTTGTAGCATCATCTTTCCAAACAAAAGCATATTCAACAGGACAACTATAACATCCAAATTTATTTAACAATAACTTTTATTTTAGAAATAAAAACTCTTGCATTATCTATTGACTCTTTTGCATAAGGTAAATTAGCTTCAGATTTTATATTATATGTAAAATATCCTCTCTTCTTTTTTTCTATTCTAAATATTTTAAGCAAAGAATCAGATTTCATAAGCTCTTCATCATAAATTCTAAGCAATTCTCTGTCTAAAACACCATTTTTTACAAATTTTGAGAACTCATCATAAGTTTTTTTATGCTCTTCTGGAGCTTCAGTTTTTATATTTTTGCTTAAAAGATAAGATTTAGCTGCATAAAATATTGAATAATAAGCATGAGTAATAGTAGAATAAAAGAAAGTCTTTTCTTTTAATATTCCTAAAATTTCTTTTATTTTTTCATCAGTAGACATCTGAAAATCTTTCTCTGCAAGTAAAAATTCATCTTCAGCTCTAATTAAGTATAATTCAACCTCTGAATCCATTTTCAATAGCCTCTTTTAAAATTTCATAATATCTAAATGTATTTTTAAACAATAGTCTACTCTTAAACATTTCTTTTCCAAAATTTGCTTTAGAATCTAAAAGCATTTCTTTAAAATCTTTATGGGTTATTACAAAAGCATGTATCTTTGGAAGATATAATGAAGTTAAATTTTCTATCAATTTTTGCTTGTTAAATGCATTTTCTTTAGTAATTATCACTAAATCAATATCTGAACTCTTATTCTGCTTTTCTTTTGCATAACTTCCAGTAACAAGCAGAATATCATCTAAAAAGTCTTTAAATTCAAGAATCTTGTTTATATTTGGAATATTTTTTGATAAAGCATGCTGTTCATCTAAAAAAGACATTATTGAAATAGATTCATAGCTAAAACTAAATTCACAAACATTTGAGTTTCCAATTTTCTTTATTTTTATAATCTTGTTTTTTTCTAATTCTTTTAATGTATTATAAACAATAGGATAATCTTTATTAGCCATTATAGCTAACTCTCTCATAGTTTTGCTTAGGAAAATATCTTTCCTAAAAAGTTCTAATATTGTAATATAGCTTTTCTTTATTTGCATTTTATATTAAGTTTAATATAATATTATACTATATTTAATATATAAACCTTTCCTTTATTATTCATAAATCAGTTATTGGCAACGTTTCAATCTCACCAGAAATATAGCCATTAATAAAAGCAGCATCCATAGCATCAACTTTTCCATTTAAGTCAACATCTCCTGCTTTAATTTGATTTTTATTCAAGCCTACTCTTCCTCTTATATATTTTAAAATCAAAGAAGAATCAGAACCGCTTACTTTTCCATCTTGATTAACATCTCCATACATAAATTCAATAACTTTAGCCGGTTTAGGGCTTGCTTTTGTACATTGAGAAGCATCATAACTTGAACATTGAACCACACATTTTAATATCCCGTTAGTATATCCTAAAGATTGGCAAGTTTTTCCACCTAAATCAGTTCCATCACATATTTCATAATGATTTATTTTATTATTTCCACAATAACCAGCAGCCTTTATATTACATCTGTTTAATGAATTTACCCATTCACATGAAGCAATTTTGTTACATTGTGAAGTATCCAATAAATCACTGCATTGCCAGTTTTTATTGTCAATCACAGAAAGATTTACGCATAAATCTCCATCTCTCCATAGCACGCATAAATTGCTTGTGCTACATTCATTATAGTTCAATTTATTACAATCTTTTATCACAGTATTATTACTTAAAATATTTAAGTTAAATGATTTAACAACAGTATTAATTCCATCACTTACCCCACAGATTATTGTATAATTTCCAATGTCACTTTTATTAGTTTGCCATTCAAACTTATTATAGTCTGTTTTGTTAAACTTAGTATTGTTAACAAAATAAACCAAATTATCATTTTCTTCATCACTAGCATATAAACTAAGATTTATCAATTCATTTTCATAAGTTGTAATGTCATTAACCTGCTCTAAAACAGGAGCTTTATTTCCTTCTACTTCAAATGAAATAGTTTCTTCATTATTTAATAATCCATCACTTACACTTAGTTTTACATTATAGCTTCCAAAATTATTAGCTTTTCCTATAAATGAATTTCCTTCTTTCCTGAATCTTGTATCATTTATGCTAACTTGTAAATTATCATTATCATAATCAATAGCACTATAATTTATGATAATATCATCATTTAATTTATAGTTGGAATCAGTATATGCATAAATCAGAGGCATGTTATTTGTAGTTATCAAATAATTAATTGTTTTTTTCTTTCCTAAGTAAGAAAGTTCTAAAATTAAAGTGTAACTTTGGTCGCTTCTTTTCAAATTATTTAATTGAATTGCATAAGTATTTTCTCCTAAATTTATGCTTTTGCTGAAATTTCCTTCTTGTTTTAAGGTATTTCCTTTAAACAAGTAATATTTTGCATCTAAACTAAATATTTGGCCAGCATAAGAATTAAACTTTAGATTTATATCTTGGTTTTCACTTGCTTTTGCAGGAATCTCTGCATTTACATCTAATAATCTTACATTTACACTAAATTGTTGATAGTTTACTGTTTCATTATTGTAAATAAATTCTAAACTGTATTCTTGCAATCCTTCTTCACTAGGAGCATAAAATTGTATTTCTTGAACTAAATCATTGCTGTTTATTTCTCTCTCCCATATTTTTGTATTTTTATTATTGTAAACAGCCAAGATTCCATTAACATTTTGATTTGTTAATGGCATTATTTCTGCATTTACATTAATTACATCATTAATGTTTACATTTGCAGGTGCATTAACATTTTTAATTAAGACAGGGCTTAATGCAATGTATTCAACAGAATAATTGAATTTTTTATACAATCTGAACTTGCCTTCACTGCAGTTTAATATCTCTAATGGATGTATTGTTGCAATGAAATCTTGAGAATTAGCACTATATGCTTGATCAAAGTTAATTTCATAAGATTTATTTTGTTCATAACATGTTCTTTCAACAAAATCTTCTTCATAAGAGGGAATATCTGCAGTTATATCTTCATAATCTCTAACATTATCTACTGAAAATCCAGTAATTATAGTATTTAATGGAAAGTGAGTTGTTCTTACAGCCATAGGCAATACTAATTCACCATATTCTAAATTATTGAAAGTATTATTTGCTTTAATTAATGAATAATTCTCATAATTTTCTACTTCATAAGCAGGAATTTCAAAAACTAAATGTTTTCTGAATTTAGAGTAATTTCCTACTTGCTCTAAAAATTCAATGTCTGGAGCTAAATTTTCTAAATCATTTTTACAATATGCTTTCTTTATCTTTTCTCTATCTTCTTCTTTCCAATTCATATTTATTACTTGCATTGGATTTCCATACAATGCATAAGACTGCAATACTAAACCAATTAAATTATCATTAGATGAAACAGAACCGCCATTATAATGGAAGTTTCTTGCATCCATATATGCTTCTCCTACTGTTTTATCATTCCATAAATTGCATAAAAATGAATTTATAAATTCATTTGAACTAAATGAAGTTGAAGTTATTGTTGTTGAATCTCTTGCTATTTTAGACACAAAAGTATTTTCTTTAGGCAAATATGTTCCTGCATATTCTGCATTTAATATAAACAATGGATTTGCATCTTGAAATGTTTCTCTCCATGAATCAATGTCATTAGGAGTTATTTCATTATTTCCAAATGTACCAGAACTTGTTATTTTTCCAGGTTCACCTTCACCGCTTATTATGAACAATTCATTTCTCTTGAAATTATTAAATGAACTTTCAACTTGACTAAAAGAATATTGTGAATTATATTCTTTTAATTGTGCTTTTTGATTTGTAACTAAATTTCCCCTGAATTCATTCTCTAATATACCATTGGTTACCCAATTTTCTTCAGAATAAGATGTAGCATGTTCTAAATTAATTTCATCTCTTTGCATTTGTCTTAACATATCAATAGGAGCATTTCCAACAATTCTTGCAACAGAAGATGTCTCTTCATTAACAATAATAGCGCTAGCTGTAGCTACAGCTAGTAAAATCATGCATATTATTGTTAATAGTTTATTTTTCATCATTAATCCATTTGTTCCAGTTTTTTAATGCATAAATTAAAATTATAATTGTTCCAATTTCACTAATAGGTAATTTTACACTATCAAATGCATACATATTTACAACTCTAACAATTAATTGATAACTCGCTAAAACTAAAGTGCTGATTACAGCCCATTTCTTTTTTCTTGTTATTTCATAACCTAAGTATAAACCCAATATAATTAATACTGGAGTAAGAATCAAATTCAATAATCCAAATGATTCTCTAATCTCTGCATTAGAGTAAACTACTAATGATAAAATGCCTCTCAATGCAAAATAAAATATTGTCAAATAACCTATTAGCTTAAAATTTGACATTTTCTTCTTTGTTGTTTCTTTTTCATTTATTTTTTTCATTTTTTCTCCAATAATCTTCGTCTCCTTTATACTCCTTGAATGCTTTCTTTACTTGATCATATACTACTTTAATATCAACAATTTCTTTTCCATATTTTGCTAAATGCCTATTCGCTTTTTTAAGTGCCTTCAAAAGATCTTCTTCATCAGTTATTTTTACTCCGCTATAAAGCCCATTGAAAATTCTTCCAATAAGAAGTGTTTCAATTTTATTAACATCCTCTCTAAAAGAAAAAATCTTAAAGCCATAACTTTTAATTACCTCTGTTCCTTTGTGTTTGATTAATACACTTTCATAAAAGGTTTCATTTGCGAGAGGAACAAGATCTTTATCATGACTTTCTCCTTTCTTATATTTAGAGTCAAATTCCATTAAATATTTCGATCCAATTTTTTCTTTATAATCTGGTTTCATAAAATCAGGATTCAAATCATTAAATTGTTGATCTTTTTCATCTAATAATAAAAATTCATATATGAATGTATATTTTTGATCCATATCCCCTAAAGAAGTTTCAGCTTTTATTAGGTATTTTAGATTAGAAAATTCTTTAAGAAAATTTAACATTTTTTCCTTTAAATCTTTTAAATTTTTATGCGAATAAGAATTAAATTCACTAGAAATAATAACTTGTTTCTCAAAATGTTTTTGGATATTAAACTCAACCGTAATTCCCTTTAAACTACTATATTTTTTTATTAATTTTTTCTCTCTTTCAATCTCTACTTCTCCAATTCTTTTTATTTCTAAATCAAAATATTTATTTAATCTTTCAATTAATATTTTTAAAAATTCTTCAAGTTTTTTATCTTCTGCAATCATAAAAAAAACCTTAACCATTATAAATCACCTCTTTGAAAATTTAGACTATTCATGTTAAACTTACCTTTATAATTTGAATTTATATACTTTATATCTGTAATTTCTGAAGATAAGATATTGATGGTATTGCCTTCTATTTTAGACTCAACTCTAACATAAACAGCTCCAACTATATCATCAGGATGCACTTCATCAATTGCAATAACTCCCTGCTCAGCTATTCTATTAGGTCCGGGATTAGGCAATGTTCCTATATCATCTAGAAAATTTTTACCTCTTGGATCTATCACATATACCCAAGAACCACTTAATCCTTCAGGTTTTATATTTCCAGTACTTATAGCTGCAATAACTCCGCCTTCAGGAGTTTGACTAGCTCCAATAAATCTTCCTCCTTCATTTTCAGTTGCATATTTCTCATAATTTAATGAAGTACCTCTTGCTTGGAATCCTCCACCATTAATGACATTCTTTGGCACTCTATTATCAACCCTAAAGATTCTCTTGTCTATCTCTGTATATCTAACAAAATGATTTTGTTCAAAAAATTCATCACTATATTTTCCATATTTGACTAATGTTCTTATAGCATGTTCCTGTCCTCTTTCACTATTTCCAAATGTTTTCTTAAAATCACTAATAGCTTCATCAGCATTCTTTCCAGATTGTTTTATTATTTCATCAGTACCTTTAGCAACATGTTCAGGATCAAATCTTCTCAATACTTTTTTATCAAAATGTTTATTTAGTTTTGAAAAAGTATCTTCTATAAAATTCTTAGTTGAAGGTGATAAACTATCAAAAATATCTATGCCTTCTTTAATTGCTTTTTTAGCAGGAGCTCCAGATACAAAAGGCACAATAGCAAAAGCAACAGAAGCACCACACCAACCAACACCTTCATTATTAACAACACAAGTGTCAACAGCATCAGTTGAATCAGCAGCAGCATCCATTACAGCTGCAGCTGCTATTAAAGCAACAGCACCTGTTCCACCAGTTCCTACTGTTAATGTAATTAAACCAATACCCATAGCAGCATATCCTGCATATTGAGTGCCTACATGGAAGAAATAAGCAGATTCCCCTTTTAATTTTACTAAATCATCACCTTCAATAAGCAATGATAAAGTTTCAATTACTTTAGGCTCTTCTGTATTAATGACTAATGCATATTCCTCATTATCCCAAACATTTGGTTGCATAAATGCAGAATCTCTATTTAAATCTCCAGCAACAAAAGGCATGCATCTAAATGCATTATTATTTTCTTCTGTTCCAATAATAATCAATGTTTTTCCACTTGTCTTTGCAAACCATCTTTCATCATAGCAATAAATATCTTTTCCATCCATCTCAGTAAAATCAGGTTTATACTTGCTAGTTAAATTAGATTTTAAATTATTAACTTGTATTCTTTGTTCATTAGAAATATCATGAGGTAATATCAAAAGAACATCTTTGCCTTCATATTTATTATCTTGCTTAAACATTTCAAAATAATCTGAAAATGGCAAGATTCTCTTTTTAATCATAGACATATCAGTATACATTTGTGTATCATATTGCCTGTCAGAAAATAATCTAGTTTCATAAACAGGTATATTTCTTCTATAATAAGGAACAACATAATCATCACCAACAATCATAACACTTTCACAATTAACGCATTTCTCTTTCACAAAATTAGCAACTAATAAAGAATAATCATTTTTGATTAAGCTTCCAAAAACATTTTCATCATAATTTGAAAAACTATTAAATGGATTCTCTCCCACATTATAAGCACTTAAATCATAAACAACACCATTATCTTTTGCAGCATTTGCATAAGCTTGTTTCAAAACAGCCTTAACACCTTCTAACTCATTTGCAAATCTTTCAGTTAATTTTTTTGAATCAGTAACAATCAAAAGTTTAGGATTTTCAACAAGGTTTACAGTTAAGACTTTTTCATTAACTTTAATATTTTTTTCACCAAAAGAACCTTCTTTTACAGTTAAAGTACAGGTATTTACACCAGTTCTAACATTAAAAGAACTAGAACAATCTCCAACAAAATAATTAGAATCATAATTTACATTAACAACAGCATTTTGTTCAGAATAAATATTTACTTTTACAATATCATCAACTTGCTTGTTTACTTTAGAATCAGAATAATCTAGCCATGCATTTAATTTATTAGCATATTTAGAACATTCTCCTGCATAATTTACAGTATTTACATCACAATATTCATATGCACCAGTACAGCTTTTAACTTGATTAATTTCATAATTTTCTCTAGCAGAATTATATTCGCATTTTTTTACATCTGCATTTTCGCAATAATAAGTGTCATGATTAGAACATTCATCAGCATAAGTTCTTCTTTCACATTTGTCATATCTTCCATTATCTTTGCAATAGTAATTTCCATATTTTGTGCAATCAGAATTAGAAGAGCAGGAGCAAGTGATTGAACTTCCATCAGGTATAGTGCATGCAGCAGTATAGCAATCATTTACACAACTAGTTGAAGTTTCACCTGTTTCACATATTCCATTGCCACATACAGGCAATTTTTTACAACTTCCCAATTCACATCTATAACCCGTGCTGCATTTTACTCCACAGCTTCCGCAATTATTAGAATCAATATTTTTATTAAAAATTTCGTCTATATCTTCATTACAATTATTATCAATATTATCACAAATCTCAGATCTGCCAGGGTTTATTAGTGGATTACCATCATCACAATCATTTCCACCACATTGATTGGATTTATATCCATCATTATCATTATCAGCACAAGCTTTTGTTGTTGTTAATTCTCCTGATTTTGCTTCACTAGTATAACCATTAAAATTAGTAACACCTTCTACATAATAAGTATTACTTGGATTCAAATCAAGAGTTTGAAAAATTGATTTCCAATTTACTTTTTTTGGATTTTCATTAAGATATTCACTAGCAGTTGCAACTACCTCATCACCACAGAAAGCAGGTTTCGCATTTCCGGTTAAATTTGAACTATTATCAGTTAAATCTGCAGCAATTTTTCCTAAACAATCATCTCTTTCTTTAATAACTAAATCAACTTTGTCTGTATTTTTACAATTTTGCCAGTTAACTAAAACATCAACATTTTCTCCTTCTTCTACATTATTTTTCTCCCAAGATATTGAATTTAATTTACAAGGACTATAACAAACATGATTAGTACTATCCCAAAGCTCATTAGCTAAACAACAACCATCAAATTGATTGATATTATCATCACCATTAATTCCTAGGCAAACTAATCCAGAATTACAATTACCTTGTCCAGAGCCATCACAATCCCAATCATTATATCCACAAGTTACACCAGGATAGCTGCAAAAATCATTTTGTCCTTTGTTTGATTTCAAAACTCTGCACTTTATTCCTTGAAAGCTTTGACATTGAAAAATTAAATTTTCTTCTCTATAGTATTCATTTTCATTTTTTCCAGATGCACAACTTGCATCAGCTCCTTCACTTATAAAATCAGAACAAGTTTTTTGCTCACATTGATAATTACTACACTTATATCCGCTTGAGCAATCATTGCTTGTTAAACATTGTCTGCAAACCTGAGCAGAAGTATCCCATTGTTCATTAGTTAAACAGCATCCATCATAACTAGTTAAATCTCCTTCAACATCACATAAACTACCAACACAAGGACCCTTGCAAACTAGTCCAGTATCACAATTTCCTTGGCTAGTTATACCATCACAATCCCAATCATTTTTTTGACAAGGAGAATTAGCATCTTCGGCATAACTACAAAAATCATTACTGCCTTTAGTAGCAATCTGTTGCCAGCAATAAACATCTAAACTTTCAGAAGGAAGTTGGTCTTTGCACTCATAAATTACATCATTGTTTCTTTTTTTATTACTGTTTGTATCACAAGCACCATTAGAATTTCCTAATTCACTGCAAGTTTTGGCTACACATTTATTACTAGAACATTTTTTTCCTGTTCCACAATGACTGTCAGTAGTACATTCATAACAATCAGAATTACCTTCCTGACATCCATATGTGCAGGATTTAACCAGTAAACTAGAACTTGTTGTGGTATAAGTGCAAGAACCAGCACCAGAACAGGAATAGTCATAAGATACTTTCTTTTTAACTATTCGGTCTAATGAACAAACAGGACTGTCATATTCTCCATCATCATCTTGATTATCACAGTCAGTTCCTGAATTCCAAGTTATAGAACAATCAACATTTTGATATTCTTCTTCAACAACATTTCCAGAACCGCATCTTTTATTGCCAGTAGATCTTGCAGTACAAATTTTTTTAGTATACAAACTGCCTATAGCGGGGGGAGCAGGTATCTTAAAAGGTCTTATATTTATATAAAAGTCCCAAGTATAATCAACACCTTTTTCCAAAGTACAAAAATCTTCAGCAGAACCAGAACCAGTGCTAGAACATAATAATTTATTTCCAGTATTATCATAAACGTATATATCTAAATCATCACCCGTGTTTGGTTTTATTCCAAATTTTAATGTCCCTCTTTCAGTTGTACTAACTTTGTACCAATTGTCAGTATAAGTCCAATAAGATTCAAGATAACTTTGTCCAAAATTAATTTTAAATGCTTGTTGCCAAGTACCACCGCCATAAGCAGGTTTCGCTACTTTATTTGTTGTAGGATTTACAAAAACATCATCATTTTCCAAAGAAGGCTTTTGTGCAGCATTTACTTCAACAGAACTAAATGAAATAGAAATCAGTAAGAAAATCAAAACAAAAGAGATTACTTTGCTAAATCTGCTCAATTATGTTCATACCCCCATTATTTTAATAATACCAAAATATTTAAAGTATTCTATTAAAAATAAAAATTAGGATAAAAAAGTAGTAACTTAATTTTAAAACCTAATCATTAGAATACTGGCTTAAATCAACAGTAAATCCCGGCTGGAAATTTCCATCCCAGACAGGAACATTTCCAAATAAGAAAAGCAATACTTCATCTAATGTTTCTTTTCCTGTTCCTTTTGATTTAGCTGCAGATATTAAATGCCTTGTATCCCAGCTATGAGGAGCATCAGCAGTTAAATGTTTTACTTCATGAAGTGTTGCATTTTTAACAAGTTCGGGATAAGATCCTTTTGCAATTAAAATCAAATTATATTCTAAAGGTTTTCCACCCCACATTGTTCCCTTAGATAATTGTTGACTTCTAGCTTGATTAAATCTAATTACTGTTTGTACTGAATTAGAAACAGTATCCGGTTCATAAACAAATATTTGCCTGCCATACATTTCTGTTAAAGGATGAAAATCATCCCAGTAACTTGCAGGTCTTAATCTTGGATCTATATAATTTGCAATATCTCCTCCTGTAAATAAATTTTTTAAGTCAGCTATTAGTGCAGGAGAAACATTTTCTGTATGACTAAATACCATTCTTGAAGAAGTTTGAGTATTAAATGATTTTGTTCTTACATGAAAACCAGAAGCTAATAATTCTTCTGGAGTATAAATTCTATCTGTTATTCCTAACTGTTCCTGACTATAAAGACCAACTGCAAAACCTAATAAATTTTTATAAGGAGAATTTAAATCAATTTTAGGCATCATATAAACAGTAATTATTGGAGTTTCTCCTTCTGCTAATCTTGCTCTTTGTATACACTCATCTTCTGTAATAGCATTTGGAAGTGTACTTATCTTTACTATTCCATTTTCTCCAGTTGTATAAGTTGTTTCATTAAAAACAACAGGATAATTAGGAACATCCCGTCTTGCTATTGGGTCTCTTAATTCTACATAAAAATTTAGAGGCAAAGGATTTGCAATTTTTGCAGCTAATGTATCAAAAGGAACAGTTAATCTGCAATATTCAGAACTGCTTGGAACTTCTAAACTAGAAGTTTGTGCTGGTTTTTGCAAAGACTGAACATAAGTTACACAAGGGTCACTTATAACTGGTTCTTTACCTAAAAGATTATAATTAGCATCACAAGCACCGAATGTAAAAGCAGAGGCAATAGTTGCGACTGTTGAAATGACCTTCCCTGTAATTGATTTTGTAGGGGCTCTCATTTTAAAAATTAATTAGAAGAATAATTACTCCAATCTATTGGTGGAAGACCATGCATTTGTGGAAGATGTTTGGCTCTTATTAAAAGAACTTCGGTATCATTAAAATCTTCTCCACCTCCACTTCCAATCCATCCATTACCAAAACCACCTTCTGATGCTATTCTCGTTGCAATATGCCATCCAATTTCATGCATAAAATCCCATAGTGAAGCGGTCATGAGTCCTTCCCATCTTAAAGTAACTAAATCTTTATCAGAATAAACGTAAGGACAGAATCTTGTCTGGCTTACACTATCTTTCACTCTTGTAATAACATTTGCTTGTGTAGAATCGGGAGTATATTCAAAAAGATTTAAACCTAATCTGTTATTGATAAAAGGCAATCTATCTTTAAATTTTTGAAGATTTTCAGATGACATTGTTCCATAATTTGTAAATGCAACTTTAGCAGGATAACTCCATGGCCAAGGTTTCAATAAAAAAGAATTTTGAAACTTTTTGCCTAAAGATCTTAATAAAGAATCATCTGGGAAAGTATACATAGTTATATTTGAAGGCAAAACTAAAGGGTCAGGACCTTCTGCTTGTTTTGCTAATGCATCTGCTAAACAAGGATCTTCTTCTGTTATTGCTGTTGGATTGTTATCAATTACAACAGAACCATTTGAAGAAGTGTATAATTTAGTTGGTGTTCTATTGTAGTAAATGACTACTGGATTTGAGACAAGAGCATCTGTTCCTAAATCTCTTACATCTATTGTTACTGGAGTATAACCAATTACACTTTCTGGATTTCCTGCTGGTTTTAATCCATATCTTGGGAAATCTTCATCTGTTAATATGATTTTGGAATAATTTGTTCCTGGAACTGAGATTATTAAAGAATCTTCAATACTTGCTCTTCTTAATGAAGGGCATTCTGTTTTGGGTTTTTCTGAAAGAGGAGCAGAAACTCTTTGAGAGTCTAAAATATCACATCCACTTCCAAAATAAGAAATTGCTATTAAACCTGCTGCAGAAGCGATATGTCTTGCTGAAGAAAACATATTCTCTAATGTAAATTTAGAGTTTGCTTTCATTTTAAAATCTTAATTAGAATTCTCAGGATTAGAAATATTGCCCCAATTAAATATGCCTGAAAGATTATGGTATGGGTAAATATTTGCTGATTTTAACATTTCTACTTCTCTTTGAGAAGGTGTTGTACCTGATCCACTTCCAACACCATCACTCGCAAATCCTTCTTGCCTTATTTGCATCAAGGTATGCCAAAAATATTCATGCGTTAAATCTCTTAAGATAATTTAGCCAGAAATCTAACGAGCTTTTTTCAAGCTCGTGACCATCCTTTAGGATGGAGATGAATGGCTTGTCTCGATAAATCTTTTTTATTAT
>Ga0208375_1001057_pt1 | contig 33450 bp, 46 predicted proteins | sample RifOxyD1_FD_184038 | JGI IMG/M metagenome (GOLD analysis project Ga0208375, IMG submission 184038) | Soil microbial communities from Rifle, Colorado - Rifle Oxygen_injection D1 (SPAdes) | ecosystem: Environmental > Terrestrial > Deep subsurface > Rock core/Sediment | place: Rifle, Colorado...
TTTTCTTTATAAACTCCATGCGTATCATACTTAGTATTACACAACAAATACTCATAGAGCGGGACACCTCCCCAAACACCCCGTTCCGCTCTTACTTTTTTCTTAAACCTTTTAAATCCTAAATCTAAATTTAGCTCGTAACTTCGCATAAGCTAGATATTAAATACAATTTTTCATGTGAGCTAAATTTATATATAATAATCTCTGGATAATAAATATTATGAGAAAAACTAAAGAAGCCTTTACTTGGATTATTGGTATTTTAAAAGAACACAAAATTCCATTTCAGATAACAGGTGGTTTTGCAGCAAATATATATGGTTCAAATCGTGTTCTTGTAGATATAGATATTGGAATTCCAGATGAGAAAATCTTTGAAATTCAAAATAGAGTTAAAAAATTCATAATTTATGGACCCAAAAGATACAAAGATAATGTATTTGATCTGCTTCTTATGACTTTGAAATACAAAGGTCAAGAAATGGATATTTATGGAATTAATTCTGAAAAATTATTCAACAAGAAAACTAATAAATGGAATAAAGCACGAATTAATTTATCTAAAACAACAAAGAAAAAAGTTTTCAATCTCATTGTTTCCATTATTCCCTTAAAAGACCTCATCAGTTACAAGAAAAAGATTTCTCGTAATGTCGATATTCAAGATATAAAGGCTTTATCAATGTAAACTCACACGAAAAACTCCTTGGCTTGCTCATTTAGTTTCAGGATAACACAGCTATTTTTATAGACAAAACATTTATAAGTAATCTTTTTTTCTCAAACTATGACTAGGCAATTATGCAGGGATATGCTAAAAAGTTCGCTTTTTAGTTCTCTAGAGCAAAGCCTGGTCAAATGCGCAGGTCGCTTGCAAGTAATTGTAAGTTTGCGAAACTTAAGACCAGAGTCCCAAGAAGGACAGACTAAGAAGGCTTAGTCAAGTAAGATATCCTGTCCCTTAGTGGGTTCGAGGGTTCGAATCCCTTTCCCTGCATTATATTCACAAAAATGGTAACAATTGAAGATTTTCAAAAATTGGATATTCGTGTGGGAAAAATTATAGAAGTTGAAGATTTTCCTGAAGCCAGAAAACCAGCATATAAAATTAAAATAGACTTAGGTAAAGATATAGGAATTAAGAAATCTAGTGTTCAAATTGTTAAAAATTATAGCAAAGAAAATATCAAAGGAAAATTAGTGCTTTGTATTGTCAATTTTCCATCAAGACAAATAGGATCATTTACTTCAGAAGTTCTAACATTAGGAATTCCTGATAGTAATCATGAATGTGTTTTAATTCAACCAGAAAGAGAAGTTCCTATAGGTGGAAAATTATATTAATAATAAAGGATTATATTTATAATGGTAGGCATAAACAATTTAGGTATATTATTGAAATCAATGAAGCCAGAGTTAATAGAAGGTGAATTTGTTTTTGCTACAACATAACAAGATAATTTTCAAAAGTTAAATCCCGTTTGTGTCTTTAAAGAAAAAGAAAGTACTACAATTATAATCTCAAAAGAAATTGCTAATAAAAACAATATCAAGTATGAAAATACTTGGGCAATGATAACCTTAACAATTCATTCTGATTTGAATGCAGTAGGTTTTTTAGCATCTATAACTAAAAAACTTGCTGAGAAAGGAATAAGTGTAAATGCTATTTCAGCTTTTTATCATGATCATTTGTTTGTTCCTTATGAAAAAAGAATAGAAGTTATTAAAGCATTAAAGGAACTAACTATTTAAAATGAAAATAGAAAAGAAAATTTTGCCAGAATATTTTCAATATATTTTAGATGGAAAGAAAACTTATGATTTTAGATTAGGCGATGTGGAATACAAACCTGGTGACATTCTTGTTCTAAGAGAATGGAATCCTAAAACAAAAGAATATACCGGAAGAGTTATTGAAAAAACAATTACTTATGTAGGTAAAATAATCGATTATTCCCCTTGGACAAAAGAAGAATTTGAAAAATATGGCTTCAGAATAATTTCATTCAAATAAAAATTATTTCTTAAACCCAAACAAAGACTTCTTCTGTTGTTGTACAGGCTCTTGTGGCAACAACCATCTAAAATCATTCATCACTTTCCTTTTCAAATCATCTAAACTCGTTTCGATTTCTTTGATTTTTTCTGCGGCTGCTTTTTGTCTTGATGCATTAATCTCAGCTCTCAGTTGTTCAAACAACGGACTAATTTTAGAATATTCCTCTTTTAATTCTTGTATTGGATCTTTTGCCATCCACATTTCTCTATTTTTCGGGTATATAAATTTTTATGCTTTGTATAATATCATGGTCCACTAACAGTTCAATCGCCACCGTGGCTACCAAAAAGATTAAAAATGATTGTTTATCTCTTCCATACAAATAATGCCTCTGTGGCTTAGCCTGGTATAGCACTTGCTTGGTAAGCAAGAGGTCCCGGGTTCAAATCCCGGCAGAGGCTCTTATCCCCCTGTGGGGCTTTTATTCAGCATAAATTGGACTTTCGTTCTTGACTTTTTGTGGATATTGTTCCATTAATGGGTGTAGGAGAAGAAATAGGGGTTACAGAATCCATAGCATGCCAAATAAGCGCTACAGCCAGACGCCAATTAAGGCTTGGTAGTTATATAACAGATTATGAAGAAGAGGAATATTAATGGAAATATAAATTTATAAAGTCTAATTCTAAAATTATTAATATGTTTGGGGGATATTTTGGGATAGTTGAAGCTGCTAAAAGAGGAGCAAGAGGATTTAATAGATTAAGAGAAGCATATGAAACACTGAAAGATATAAATCCAGAACATCCATTATTAGAATATATTTCTATTATATATAAACCTGAACAGAAAAGCCCGTTTCCAGATATTTGTCCAGTAGTGTTTTCCATTATTCCTAATTAACAAATGAGAGTTTATAAATTAGAAAGGGATGATACATTAGATAATATGTTATCAGGGTTTCCGAGTGTTTATGGAGATTATACAAATGATTTAGAGAGGGCTATTAATGAATCTTAATTTTCATCTCAATTGTCTTTTAGTGAAAAGTTATTTTCCCAAAATGGTTATTAATCAATAAATAATTCTCATTTTATGATAAAAATTGGAATAGCAGGAGTTTCTGAACAAGAAATACCAGAACTAGTATTGAATAATATATTCGCAGGGGAAGTTGAGTTTGTCAGACAAATTTATCTAACCAATGAAAAAGCGAAGATATTAGGGCAAGCTGCTAACTGGAAAAATTTTGATTTGTCAATACATGCACCATATTATATTAATCTTAATTCGGATAAAAAAGAAATAATTCAAGCATCAATACAGAGAATATTAACTTGTTGTGAAAGAGCGCATCATATGAGCGCAAAGAATGTTGTGTTTCATCCAGGGTATTATGGGAAAATTTCTAAATTAGAAACTTATGAAAATATCAAACAAAGAATATTAGAAATGAAAGATGTAAACAAAGATAAGAAATGGAATGTTAAGCTTTGCCCGGAAACAATGGGGAAGATAAATGTTTTTGGATCCTGGGAAGAAACTAAAGAATTGGTGAAACAAACTGGATGTGGGTTTTGTATGGATTTTGCGCATATGAAAGCACGAAATTTTGGAGATATTGATTTTGAAGATTATGTAAAAGAGTTAAAAGAGTATGAGCATGTGCATTGCCATTATTCTGGAATTGAATGGAATAAAGGTGGAGAAAAAAAGCATTTAGTAATTGATTTTAAGGAAGCTCTGAAATTATTTGCACTGCTGAAAGAGTATAAAATAAATTGCACGATAATCAATGAAAGCGCAGACCCTTTCGGAGATGCAGTTAAACTTGCAAAGTTAATATAAAAAAAATTAATAGTAGAATGGTTTGTATACCAACTCTGTCTTTTTTAGACAGTAAGTTCCACCATTAATATCAAAAAATCTAATTAAACGATCCTTGCCGATCGTTCTAAGATCGGGATCAGGATCCTCGTCTGTTAAGCTTTCAAGGCTTACGGGGGTTGTATATGTTTGCATTTTATAGTTCACCTTTGTGAATAGAAATTAATTGAATTGTTTTCATGTGTTTTTAATCAGAGAATTTTTGTGTGAACTAGTTTATATACTTTTTTATTAGCCATTAGAAGGCGTAATAATCCAAAATTTAAAAGAAAAAAATTAGAAGAAACCTCTAAAAAGTCCACGGCTAGGTTCTCTGAAGTTACCAAAGAATCCTTTATGTGAGGGCCTCTGTTCTTGTAATGTCGTCAAAATTTCTTCATCAGTTGCTCCTTCATCCAAGCCTAACATTTCAATAGTATTCTCCCTTCTTTGGTCTAAGACATAATCTTCAACTTCTTCATCAGTCATTGAATCATCTAAACCATGCATTTCACGAGCTCTTTCAATCCAGCGTTCTTGCATTTCATCATTTAATTCATCTTGAGAAGAGCCTATTGCATCTAACAAATCACCAATAGTGTTGTCTTCAGTTAAGTCATACTTTTCCATTAAGGTTTCAATTAACGCATCTTCTCTGAATAATTTGAATGGATTTTCCATGCCCAAAAATTCAGGTGCATTTTTAGGGCCGTTACTCATCATAGGGCCTTTACCCCTAAAATCTATTGAATCATCTATTCTATCTGTGTCTTCTTCTGCTACTGCGAAACTTAATGATAAAGTTAACATTAATAGCATCGCAAAAGCAATTGTCTTCAGTTTCATTTTTTCCCTCCAAGTCCATAAATCTTAAAAACGATTGGACCTAAGAGTATTTGAGCTGAAACAGGATATAAAAGCTGTGTGTAAGATGTTGAAACAAGTTGAAACCAGTCTGAAAAAACATGTAAACAAGTTATTGTGGATATATTCTGGAATTTGTTTGTTAATGATGATTATAGCTATTATTGGACTATTTCAATCTGGATTAATTCCACTTATTAAAACTGCATTTGGGGTATTAGCAATAATATTTTTGATGGGAATGATTCTAAGTTTTATTGCGGCTAATGAATTAAGTAAGAAGCACGAAGATATTGTTGAGGTAGTAGAAGAAAAGAATTTTGATTATCTGATGCCGGAAGAAAAGGATGTTGTAGAGTTGTTGAAGAAGAATGATAATGCGATGACACAGAAAGAGATTGCTATTGAATTAGGATTGTCGAAAGTTAAAGTGCATAGACTTATCAAAAGATTAGAGCAGAAAAAAGTAATTAAAAAATATGAGTATGGAATGACAAACAAGGTTAAGTTAGAATCAAATTAATGCAGTCTTAATCGATTCTTTACAAGCACAATCGTTGTAAGCAATAATGGGTAATAATTCTTTGATTAAACTTTTAACTTTCTCGGAGTTTTCATGCATGACTTTCAAAACTTCATCAATTGTTACAGGCTCTGTTGAATCTCTCCAACAGTCAAAGTCAGTTACTTGAGCTATAATCATATAACAGATCCCCGCTTCACGTGCTAAAACAACTTCTGGTACAGTCGACATATTAATAATATGCGCGCCCCACATTCGAAACATATGGGATTCAGCCTTTGAAGAAAATCTTGGACCTTCAATAGTAATAACAGTTCCAGAACGATGAGCAACAATACCCAAAGAAGATGCAGTCTCTGAAAGTAATTTCCTTAATTTAGGACAAAAAGGTTCAGCCATAGGAATATGACAAACTCTGTTCTTATCATAGAAACTTTGAGAACGTTTTGTTGTTCGGTCAATAAATTGATCCGGAAAAATTAAATGGCCGGGCATGATGTCTTCCCTTAATGAACCAACAGCAGTCGTTGCGATTATATGAGTGCAACCAAGTTCTTTAAGTGCCCAGACATTTGCTCGGTAATTTACATTGCTTGGAAGAATCTGGTGCTTCTTTCCGTGCCTTGCTAGAATTGCTACTTCGACACCATTCAAAGTGCCTTGAGTAATAGAAGAAGAAGGTTGGCCAAAAGGTGTAGTAACATCAATGATTTCGAAATTTTCTAAAAGTTTAGGGTCGTCAAGACCTGAACCGCCTATGATGCCGACTTTGACCATACTTAGAATCTAAATATTTTAGTTTAAAAGGATTATTATGATTTTGTTGATAATATTAAATCGAATAATATTGTAAATATATTTAAGACAAGATTATTGGGATATTACTTCCAAATGACAACTATAGTAACCTTTATAAATAATTAAACTGGCTTAAAAAAAATGAGTTTATTAAATTTATATCAACGATTAGGATATGATTCCTTATCAGCTTATGTTAACAAAGCTGGAAAACAGAACGAAGATTATTTATTAATTGACAAAGGATTAGATTTAGAAGCAAGAGTTAGAAGTAAATTTGATAAAAAAGGAGCAATAGCAATAGATAGTTTATTTAGAGCTGTTGAGGATATAGGATTAAGAACAGAATATGTTAATGTTGTTGGTGAAAGACAAAAAAATAAAAATAGAAAATATGATCCTTTACGGAATGATTTAGCTGCAAAAACTCGAATTTATAGTCATGCAAATAATGAACATAACAAAATAGGTCCTAAATTTGCAGAAATTTCTAGAATAATGATTAACAAAGGTTATAGTTGGGATAGAAAAATAGAGTTATTAGAAAAAGAAATTGGAGAATATTTTGTTCCAAGAAATGAATTAGAAGTTGATCTTATTAAAGAAATGAGGAATTATGTTAATCAAAACAAAAGAATAGGTGATAAAAAAGAAAAAGTTATTTCCTTACTAAATAAATTTGAAAATTATAAACACACAGAAATTCCAAGTTTAGTTACTGTTAAAGAAGAAGGTTTGCCAGAAGGTTTTGAAGATTTATCAAAATATATTCCGAGTAAAGAAAAAAAACCTAAAATAACCAAGGATTATAGAGATTTATCAATAAAACCAACTGAAAAATGGGATGTTCCATACCAAGTATTTAATTTAGAATTACCTACATTTGTATTAGCTGAAGACGAAACACCTTATGTTTCTAGAAATATAAATAAATTAGCAGCAGCTGCCTTAGTATTATTAGGATTAGGAACTGCATTATACAATGAAGAAAAAATTTCTTATCCAGGAAGACAGATTTATTCAATAGGACCAGATGGATGTGTTGAAATGTATTACCCAGAATTTAATTCAAAATCAAAATATCCCTTAGTTATACAAAACCCAAGTTCTGCAGAGATTGTTAGAAAAAGATATGGTTTTCCAGTTGAAGAATTTTTTCAAAGTCCAGTAAGATCTACTATACTTGTGGGAAAGATGGGTATGCGATTAGATCCAAATCTAAAATTAGAAGGAATAGAAGAATGGAGAATGCATTGGGGATTAGATTTATATGGTGAAAAAGAAATTTATGTTCCTTTTCCCAGTGCTGTATGTGCTGTTAATGGACATCCAACATATGGGAATTTTCTTTTTGGATTTAATTCTATGGGAGCACAATGGTTAGTAGCACATTTGGCTAAATTTAAAATTGATTTTCCACCAGATAGTTCTGTTGAAAAATTATTATTAAATGGTCCTAATAAAAATCCTTCCAGTAGTTTAAGGTGTGGCTATATAGATGATCCAAATCTAGTCGTTGCTATAATGGGAAAAACTGGAAAAGCTACAGGTGATCATGCCCATTTAGAATTAGCAGATTGTTCTGGAAATGTTGAAGATGTAGTTAGACCTTACCCAGGAAATAAAAGAATGATTTATACTGGATGTGAAAGAATTGACCCCTTAAAATTATTAGAAGAAGTTGAAACTATTCCAAATGAAGGAGACAAAGAATTAGTTACTTATGATTATGAGGAATTAATTGTAAATGATTCATTTTGAAAATAACAAAGGAGTAATAGCCTACAATATTATGTTAACTCTAGGGATAAATTGGTTATTCTAACACAATTTAAATGGCTTGAATCATTTAAAAAAATGAGGACAATAATGATTTAAAAATGTTCTAATAATTTAAGATTATAAATACCTAAATTTGCAATAAGAGTATAGAATTAAATACAAAATTTAGAATATAGAAGAGTTTTTAAAAAATATAGCGAATTATAATTGAATGGAAGAAATTGAAGTAAATGGATTAAAAATAGGAATCGAAATTGAAACTACTCGAACTAAGGCTATTTCAGGAAAATTAAAAAATCAAAAACTTAAAATAAGATTACCATTATTTCTTTCTTCTGAAGAAAAAAACCAACATATAACCAAAATAAAAGAATGGGCAATAAAACAAATCGCCAAAAGACCAGAAAGATTTAAAGTTGTAATCAAAGAATACAAAGATGGAGATTTATTAAGAATAGGTGAAGAAGAATATAAATTAAACATTTGTTATGAGCACAAAAATTCAAGCAGTGGAAGAATTAGAAACAAGGAAATTTTTTTAAATATCACTGCTAATTTAAATTCTGAAGAACAAAGAAAACATATTTCTTCGTTATTGAGCAGATGCATTGCAAAACAAAGAATTACAAAATTGCAAGAAAAAATAAATGAATTAAATGCAAAACATTTCAAACAGAAAATTAATGGAGTAAGATTTAAAAATCACAAATCCAAATGGGGGAGTTGTTCAAAAAGATGGAATATCAATATTTCTACAAGATTATTATTTGCACCTGAGGACGTACTTGAATATGTATGCATACATGAATTGGCGCACTTGATTGAATTTAATCATTCTGAAAGGTTTTGGGATCTTGTTGAAAAAGCTATGCCAAACTATAAAGAAAAAGAAAAATGGCTTAAAGAGAATATTCAACATTGTCAGTTTTGAATGAATAAAGTAAATCTTAGCCCCGGACAGGACAAATGCTCGCGCAGGATTTTTAAATGAAAAAACCTAATTAGAAATAATGGAAAAATATAGTCCAAAAACGGAGGATAAATATAAAAAGATAGTTTATGGATATATTAAAAATAATCCAAATGCCAGTTACAGAGATATCAAAAATGCTACTAGGATTAAAATAGAAAGATTATTTGAACATGGAATGAGACAAGCTTATCTTGAAGCTGGAGTCTCCTTCTCAAAACCTCTGCAAAAGAGAAATAGGAAAGAAATGATTAAAGAGGTTATTCAATATATCCAAAAAAATCCTAAATCTACAATTACAGAAATACAAAATAATACTAGAGTAACTATCCCTAAAATATTCAAAACCATTCATAATGCTTACAAATTAGCAGAAATTCCATATCCACAAAGAAAAAGATATACTGGTTCAGAAAATGCTGAAATTCGAAAAAGAGCTGCAGATTTTGAAGATGAAGCTATAAATCTTTTATCAACAAGAGGAAAATTAATAAAACATTATAGAACCAAATATGGAATAGCAGACGCATTATTAGATATGGAGGACAAAAAGATTATAATTGAAGTTAAAGATTATCAAAAAAAGAATATTACATTTCATGAATTAAAACAATTATATAGATATATTCTAGGAACTGAGCATTGCTGTGATGGGATTCTTGTAACCAATAAGAATAAATGGAAAAAAGGGAAAGTTTATATAGAAAACAATAGAATTTCAGTAATATCTTTAGATCAAATTATTCATGGGGCTGTAGTTTAACCTGGCAGAAGTGAATTCATTAGAATTGATTGTCAAAAGCTCTCGCCTCCAGAGCGAGGAATGGGGGTTCAAATCCCTCCAGCCCCACCATTTTTTATACAAAGATTTCTGAAGAACTATCTACTAGAGCATAAGGAACTTCAACTTTGAAAGCGGGATAAATTTTGTAAGTGTAATCTATTTCTGTATATGATAATTGTTTCTTTGAAATGCCAGTAATAATAGTTTTATCATTGGATATATAATAAGTAATATCAAAATCATTAGATGTTAATTTCAGATATTTTAAATAGGAATTCAATTCTGATTCAAATTCGGATTTAAAATTTTCTTTAGATGCTTTTTGTGAGGATAATAATGCTGCATGTTGGATATAATAAATATCTGCATCAGCTTCTTGATAAGTTTGGAAGACTTCTATTTGCTTTTCCCCAAGGTATAAATCACCAGTAGGTTTGTAATCATCAGCATATCTAAAGAATAAGAAGGCTGCAGCAATGAAACCGAAGACACAGAAATACAGCATAATCATAGCTTTCTTGTTCATTCGTAGACCTCCAAGATTACATCCAAGTTATTATTTGGATTTGTTGAAGGGAGAGTCATCTTTGCTGAGCTTACTGTTGCATATTGGAAAGTAATTGGGGTACAAAAGAAAATCATTTCTTCATCAGAATATACTAGGATCATCCAACTATTTGAGTATACGGGATTTAATTGCTCGTTCAAAACATTAAACAATTGTTCGTCACAACCCAAACGACTGTTAATCGAGGCCGAATCTAATAAACCATTGAAAAGAGTCTGGTCGCTAATATCAGGATAATTATCTGGCATTCTTGAAATTAATTCTGCAAATGTGTAATCATCAGAAACCTGTAGATCTAGAATATTTTTCAAATCTGTGCCTAAGAAAGTCATATCAAAAGATTGAATATCAGTACTATCCGCAGAAATAGTTTGCATTGCAGACTGAACCGAAAATTCCTGATAATTATGGCCCATTGTAAGGATAACTATGCCGACTACTATTGCAATTGAAACTAATATGTATTCGAATACATCCTCTGATTGGGCTTTTTTGTTTAACATTCTAAATCCTCGAACATGAAAGTTAATGTCTTAGGTGTTTTTTCGTCATTATCGTATAACCAGATAGTTTTGTTAATTGTAATCGGGTCGTAAATTGGTTCACCAACTGAAACGCCATCAATAGTTAAATTAGTTTTTTTGATTATAAAATGGAAGCAATTATTGTAGCTCTCTTGGATGAATTTGGATTTGTCAATGGAACCTGGGATTAATGCATTCGTATCAATATCTGTATAAGTGAAACAATCGGAATAAAGGATCTTTGCAATCATTATTTCTTGGTAAGCCTCTGAAGTGCATTCTAAACTTTCTTGGCTATATTGTTTGAAAGATTGATGGAGATAAACGAACATGAATGCGATTATGAAAAGGGCAATAATAAAATAAATTTGTTTGTAACCAGTTATTTGACCACGTTTCATTGTCTAACCACCCTTAGATCATCAGTCTTTGTAAAAACTAATTTATCTTCAGTTGCAAATTGGATTAACTGAGCATTATTCTGGACCTGAATTTCTGTGGAAGATATTGAAACATCATAATAGGATTTTATCGGATAAATAAATTCTATTTCTCCAGGCGCGGATAGTAGGGATTCAGAGAGTAATTTTAGATCCTTTTCAATAAATATTTTGTGAATATTTGAATAAGAGTCATAATTTGTAGCCATAGAAATAAATAAACCCGCAACCAAAATACCAATCACTATCTCTATTATAAGATATAATTGGGCCTCTTCACCTCTTTTATTCATGATAAAATTTAAGAGTTTATGATTTAAATAGTTTTATAGAACTAAACGTTCATCAACTTCACAAGAAGTATAATCTGATAAATCCTCTGAAGTGAAATATAATTTTTTGTTTTGGAATAATAAAGTTGTGTCAATCTCAGTAGGCATTTCATCAGAATCACCCATTAAATCGATTTTATCAGTAGATGTAGTTGCAGTAAAGTAAGTTAAGTCTGTTGTTCCAGCAAACTCTGCAATTTGATAATTAAATAATTCAAACTTGTATAATGAAATTAAATTTGTAAACTTGATTTCAGAATTATTAGAGTCAATATTTGTTGTGAAAGATTCTGAAGCGATTGAAACCTTTGAAACAGCATTATAAAGTTCTAGTTTATCTGTGTAAAAGTTTAATGCATAACCACTTTCCAAAAAGGAATAATCTAAGTCACAAGAGCAAGTATATTTTGATGCTAAACAAAATTTGTAATCATTAACAAAATTCTTGAAGCCCTCTACAACTTCTTTATCATCTTCTGCAATACAATCTTTGTTCTCACAAAAACTTAAAACTTTGTCTTTTAATTCTAAATGTAATTGTAGAATACCATTATTTGGGCCTTCTTTGTAAACTGAAGTACACGTAGGATCATTAAAAGTGAAATCGTTTTCAGTAAATGGGTAACAGACTAATTGATGTTTTGTACAAGAATCCTCAAAATCGTATTGTAAGGAAGTATCACAGATACAAAGGCATGAATAAGAACCACAGGAATCAGGAACTTTTATTGTATCTCCTTGCTCACAATCTTCACCCCAGTATTTAATTGTTAAATCGCTTGGGCCTTCATAATTACTTCCACCACTAAATGAAATTAGGATATCCGAAGAATCTATGTATAAAGAATAATCTAAGGTCTCACCATCTTTCATAAAACTAATTTTTTCTGCTAAGACATCAAAGCTGGACCTACTCTTTTGGGACTCAACAAAGACAGAATAATAAACGGCACCCGTAATCATTGTCAAAGATACCCCTAATATCATGAATACCAACCATTGGGGAATAGCAGATTGACCTCTTTTCATTTTAATAGCTCTTCAGTTGTTTTTGTTAATTGATCGCCGCTTATAGGATTTGAGACTGCATTTATACTTGATAAGAAATTTCCAATCTGTTGTCTAAAAATAATAGCGATTGTGACCAAAACAATTAATGCTAAAATGAGAACGATAATATAATTTATTGTAAGTTCACCCTTTTTCATATTTTTATAAAAGAAAAAAGAATATTTAAATTTATGCGTTGACACAATCCCCGTTAACAAAATCTTTGTTTATGGTAATAATGCCTTCTTGTTTAAGATCAGCACAGGACTTTTGATAAAAAGCACTTTCTGGATCTTCTTCATCAAAGACATTTGTTTTCCAGGAGTCTTCGTTGTTTGTTGTACAGTATAATTCACATTTTGTTTTTGCAAGAGCGACCTTATCAGCACTAATGTCACCAACAGCTCCTTGTTGTTTAAACAAGTTAGTCAAACCACCAGTAAAGAACAATGCAATTACAATCAATGCAATTAAAGCTAAAACTGCTAGAATTATGAAATTCAGAGAAATGTCCATACCTTTTTTATTCATAAGTTTCACCTCTGCACTAAATTAGAGTCGAAGATATTTAAAGTTTTCTATATTCAAATATGAAAATTTTTCGGAAAAAGTGGGGTTTATTTAATAATACTAATAAAAAAGCATTGAAATAATGATTGAAAAAGTAAAAATACAACTTAGCAAGTATTCTCTAGAGAATATAATCTTTACAAAACATGCAATAATACAAGCTTTAGCCCGGAATATCAATATTGAAGAAGTAAAACAAAATATTATAAATCCAAAGGGGTTAATATATGTTGAAAAGCAGGAAGCAGATTTAGAGCTTGAAGAAAAGTATGACTGCTATTTTGAGCAAGGTAAAACCAATATCAAAGATATATCTTAGTACTAAATGAGAAATGTGTGGTATGCACTGTAATAAGGATACAAAGAAGATGGCAAAGGATAATAGACAAAAAATCAGGAGGCAAAAAATGAAATTTAGCTATGATTCAAAAATGGATGATTTGTTTATATTTGATACTTCTTCTAAATCAAAGGGAAGTATTGAGATTGGAGATTTGATTCTAGATTTAGATAAAAATAAAAAAATCGTTGGTGTTGAAATTATTAATGCTACTAAATTTTTAAAGAATTTAGATGTCAAAATTACAAAAGCATTTTTAGAAGGATTAAAGAATGCAAAATTTGATTTAGCAAAGCAAAAGAATTGGACTTTTCTAAAAATTAACTTGACTTCTGCAAACCAAAAACTAAATCCGATTGTATCGGTAGCGTTCTAAAGTTTATTGCAGTATAATTCTTCGTTTAATAGGAACTCTTGGACCGCAGAATAGTAACAATCCTCATTAGTAGTAGGGTTACAGCCTGTCTCTGGAATATCCTGGGAGTCGTAAGTAACAGTAGAATCCATTTGGTAATCACTAATACGCATTAGCGCAGGAGCAGCTTGCATTTCGCTATCAAAAGGAATAAACTCTGAAGCAGAATAATCAACAGGTTCGTCAATTAATTTAGTGACTAAACAATAATGAGTGGAATCTAATCTGTATAACATTGGGGTAATTCGAAGACTAGAAGATTTATCATCCCTATAGAAACCAAAAGTGTAGTCCGTTGAAAAAAAGAATTCTAAACGAGAATCTATCCATTTTACTGACCATTGATTATCAGGAATTTCTTCAAAAGAATACCAAGGACTAACATCTTTATCTTTGGCAATTATGAAAAACTGAGTTGGGAAAACACAACCTAATTGATATTCACTACCAGAATAGGAAGTAGCCATTAAACCTAAGTTATAATTTTTTGTAAACTGAGAAATTGGAGCATCATTCTCACTCAAAGTTGTAAATTGGGATGATGAGCCACTATTTGATATTGAAATGTATGAACCTTCTTGGATTATTCCGTGAGTCTTTTGGAAACAAAAGCAACTATCCTTATTATTAGGATTATAATCACCCTTAGCACAAGCATCTAAATCTGAAGAAAACTCAGAAACAGTGTCTTCAGTTTTTGTGTTTATTTCTTCTTGAGTATCAATATGGAAAACTTCTTGGGCGACAGTTTTTACTTCATCAAAGTTCATCAAAGAGTAAATTACTAAGGCCATGACAAGTAGAACTATGATTGCAATGATACCCTTGACTATAGTGTTTGTTTCTACTTCTGCCATTTTACATCCCTAATACTGAAGTCTTGAAATATTCAATCCCTTGAACTACGAATCCTTTTACTTGCGTAGAAAAGATTACTATCAAGATTATTACTATTAGAGACAAAATAATGGCTACGATGTATTCCCATGCTAAATCGCCTTTTTTATTCATTTACATTACCAAACCCGTATGAAACGCATTCACTATCTGCGTTATCACCATCAATATATAGAGCCGCTGATGACGAAGTCCCAGCTACTGTAATCCCTGAAACAATTATCGCATTTGTACCAATGGCTTCAACGGCTAATGAAGTTCCTGCAAGGATTGCTGAAGCACCAGAGACACCACCTGCATAAATCGCAACACCAGTTCCTAGAGTTAAGGTTGCAACAACAACAGCACCAACACCAACCACTGAGGTAATACCAATATCTTTCCAATAACCTGCATCAAAATCTGGATTTGAAGAAATTAATAAAAAATCATTATCAAAATCATGTGGGAGCTGATCATCATAATACATGATGTAATAAGTTTCTCCCTTTTTCAAATAAAGTTCATTAATAGTATCTTCAGAAGATTTATCGAAACAGATTGTATTTGCTTTTGTATTCTTTTCCAAGTAAGCGTAATCAGATTTAGAAATGTCTGTTACTAAAGCGCTATTTGAATGTGATAAAGCATATGCGAGGTATACTCCTAAATTAATATCCTCAGAGGGTGTGAACTGGTAAATAGGGAATACTTCGTCGCCCGCATTTCCAAAATCATTATCTTCACCTTGTAAATACATCCACCAAGATCTTCTAACCATGCTAGAAAATTCGGCTGTATCAACTGGGTCTTCAACAATTTCTAAAGAACAGAGATTAGGAAAGAGTGCAAACGCACCACCGCCACTCTTTAAGTTGTTTGAAAAATAACACATAGTCTCTCTAGCGGAAGTATCATTCAAGAAATTAGATTTGACAATTAAAAAAATGCTTAAGCCTAAAACCAAAAGGACTATCGCTAGGACTACATAAGGAGTTTCACTAGTAGCTGCATCACCTTTTTTGTTAATTAACCGCATTTTTTAAACCTGAAATAAATATCAAGGCAATCACCATCAAAGCAATTGCGAGGATTATGAATACTATTGTTTGGAGTTTCATTTTACATTGTTCCTACAGCTAAAGCAAGCATGTTGAATGCAAATATCGTTACTGCTGCAATTAAGATATATAGCAGCGTGCCTCTATATAAGTTTTTACCTAATGTATATTCTTCATTTAATTTATCAACGCCGTTCTCAATTCCATTAGCGTGAATAGTTAATACAATTACCATTTCAACAACATATAAACCAACAATTAACTGAAGGAAATATGGTGACATTAATTTTTCTAATGGGAAAATGTTTGCTAGATTGGATGCACCAGCGAGGACACTTGTATCTGCGCCCTCAGTTGCGCCACCTAATGAGGTGGATAAGCTACCGATGATTGTTGTGATCATAGCACCAATACCAACTACAATACCAGCAATCAAAGGTGTTAAAAATGAAACCTGGGATTTCATAGAAGAAGTAATCTCAGATAATAAATCTTTCAAACGTTCTGAAACTTTGTAAATTCTATCTAAATAATCTGCGATACTGAGTAATGCTTTGGAAACAACCTGTGGACCTTTTCTTGCAGACTCAACTAATACTTTCATTGTACTTTCAATCAATGAAGAAGGGTAAGTGATTAGTGCACCGGTTTTGTTATTGAAGATTGCATCTTGTAAGTTCATACCTTGTTGTTTAATATTATGGTCGACTATGCCGAGAAATTTTCCTGTTGGAGTACCAGCGAGGTTTTGTGAGACTTTACCGAAGGCTGTTTCTGCAGGCATACCACCACCAATTCTATTCCCTAATTGGAAAATTGCTCCTCGGAATTCGGTTTCTAACTTTTGGGTTTCAGTTCTAATTTTAATTATTTTCTTAGATCTAATTGAATAGTAAGCGCCTAAAGAAATGGCTAAACCCATTGGGATAAATAAACTTAGTAATGTTGCACCTAAACCGAAGGGGCCAACTATTATTCCAGCCTCGGATTCTCTATAATCTAATAATAATAATTTATCCGTTAAATTAATCTCAGTCCCGGGAGAAATAAAGTGTAATAAAATTGGAGAAATACCAATCATGAAGAATACAAAGAAAATCATTATTGCAATGAACTTTGGTTCAACTAGGATCTCTTGGGTCTTGGATAATTTTATTGAAGCCTTTCTGAGTCTATCGTACTGAGGAATAGCAGTGATATCCGACTGTGCGTAACCAACAGGACGTTTGGACAAAATATTGTAACCAATGAAAAATACTACCAAAGGTAAGAGTACATTGTATACCAAAGCAACGTGATACCACTTTACACCCAAGAATGAACCCATCAATGGTAGAACAATTAATCCTAAGATTGGTAAGATTACACCCAACATGTGGAGCATTGTGATTGGAGAACGGACTTCTTGGGCATAATGAAGCATGCTATCGTAAGTGCCTTCTAAGATTACCGCTAAACCCTTTTCTAGTAATTCTATTCTTCTAGTTTCTGAAGATTCGTATAAAGAAGATTCGATTAAATGGAAAGATTCAACAAAAGCTAAATTATGATCCTTCCAAGTTTGCAAATAATTTTCTAAAGACTGATGGATAGTATGGTATTTGTTTGTTTCAACATCCCAGTAAATTTTTCTTAAGTCTAATGCCAAAGGTTGGCCGACGTGTTCACCTGCGAATTTGATTGCGTGTTCTAAGTTAGAAGTATGACGCATGTAAATAACAATGTAAAGGATACACAAGACCATTTGGTTGGATGCTTGTAAACGTCTACGTTGTTCTAAGTAAATAGGATATTTGGATAAAGGTTTTAGGATGACAACGCCCATGATTACAAAAAATAATGCAATAAATATTTGAGTGAAGCCGAATAAGAAAGTTACAAAGCCTACGAATACTCCTAAGAAGATCATAGTGAATGCGACTAGGATTGCTAAAGTGTAAGCAGAAGCTGGAGTGATATTTAATTGGATATATTCAATAGCCGTCTGGACCTTTTGGGTGTATTCTTTGTTTGAAGAAGTGAAGTTCAATAATGAAGCTGCGAACCTACAAGCGCGTTCGTAAAGAGAATTTTCTAGTCTTAATGCTTCCTTTCTGAAAGTATCGTAATCTTTTGTGAAAGCACCAGAAGAAGGTCTGTCCATTGTAGATTGGAATTGGTTGCCTAACTTTGAACCGTACTTGTCCATAATCTTCTGAAATGCAGGGTCTATCTTCACCATCTTTTAAGGTCTTATATTAGGAAAGAAGTTTAAATAGTTTTGGAGTTTAATTTTATTATTTCATTCAGCAATTCAGGGATTTCATCCTCAGAATCATAATGGCCCCTATCGTTTTCTACAATAACTTTTGCGTTGAGATTTTTTTCGAATAATTCTTTGTTTTCTTTGAATGGGACTACTGGATCGTCTTTGGACAAGAATACTATATAGTTAGAACAATTGTTTTTTAATTTATTAAAGTCGATGTTATTCTCTAACCAAGGTCGGGCAACTTCTTTGGCTTCTTCAGTATCCAAATGTAAATCTAACGTGAACCAACCTGCAACAAAGAAGCAAGCTTTTACTTTTTTGTTTTTATTCGCTAAATAACGCATGATTGTTTGACAACCGATACTGTGGCCGATAAAAATAGTATCCTCATCAGCTTGGATTTCTTTTTCTGCACGGGATAACCAAGTTTTCATCCGAGGGATTTTTGAATCAGGCATGTTTAAAGAAATAACTTTGAAGTCTAATTTTTCTAATTCATGAGTTAACCAAGGAAACCACCAATTATCTGGAGTGCCATCCCAACCATGAACTAAATAAGCTTTTTTCATAAATCTAGAATAAAATAAATATTAATAAAACTAATGCATTTGCTTTTTTTGGATTTCTTGTTTTAACCATTCTTCCCATTCAATTTTAATACGTTTCAAATCAACAAAACCAACCTCAGACTGGACTTGGCCAGTGATACGATAAAATTGGTCGTTGCCATGCAAACAAAATTCTGCTTCTAATAATTGGGGCATCTTTAATTTTTCAGAATAGTCAACAATCATTTTTTTTAATTCACCACGGAGAACAATGTTGTCCCAAATAGCATCCCAATTACCTACCCATTCACGAACATTAGCACCAATTGCTTTGAGGATTTCTGAATCACCATTGATTAATTCTGGAGTAGGTTCGAGTAAATCAGTCTTAGCATTATATCTCATCAAATCAACAAAGCCACGCTCTGCTAAAGGATCGTCTTCCCAAGTTTTTCTTACTTCAGTTATTGAAGTTACTCTTCTAACTTTTTTCATACCATCCGCAGAACGAATTGGGTTACACATGACAATGATATCAGTAGCCTTGAATGAAGTCTTTGGAACTTTCAAATCGTTAACAACCCTATCAAATACACCATAAGGGGAATCACCGTGGATAGTACCTGCAACAACATTCGCTGAAGCACCGATACGCATTGCCTCGTACAATGCAGAAGCCTCTGTCGAACGAACTTCTCCGACGATAAGTGCAGAGTCTCCTAATCTCAATGAAGTTCTTATTCCTTCATCAGCTGGAATTTCTGAACCGCCTTTTACTAAAGCTGAACGAACTTTTAATGGTTGAACATTGTAACCTAATTCTCTCATTGCATCCGTCGGAATTTCTAGGGTGTTATGAGCAATAATATTATTACAAATAAAACTTTCATTTTCTGGAACAGAGAGATCATAGACATAATCTTCAGTTGCTTCTAACTCATTTACTTCAACAATCTTATCCCAGTATAGGTCTGATTCAGTTAAAGTCTTTACTTTAAGATAAATTTCTTCAGTTTCATTAATTAAATTACAAACTAATGAAAGTTTTGTTCTACCTAAATTATTATTTCTATTTACATAGTCATTAGAATTAAGAGACTTAGTAATTGAACAAATTCTTTTTTTAAATTCGTTGGAAAATGGAATTATATCAGAAATATCATGAGTTGAAATTTTTTCACATAATTTATTCAAAGCTTCTTGTTTATATTTTTGTAATAAATTTATGTTTTCTTTAAATAATTTAAAATCGCGAACTGTTGAAATCCTAGATTCAAAACCTTTGGTTTTTCCACAAATACCAATTCTAAGAATAATGCCATAAAACAATAAAGTAGTTTGGATATCTTCAAGTAATCTTCGAGAACATAATGAAATCATGATTTCTTTTGAACTTACATGACCATCACCAGAGAATAAACCTTTAAGAACAAAAGCACATTGCTTAGAAGTTAGATTAAAAATCCATGAAGGAAATTTTTTGGTATAAGCAGTGCCTTTCAAATTTAAAATTTCTCTAAAAAAGAATTTTAAAGATTTAGAATTTAACATCAATGAGAATTTATCAGAATGATCAAAAGCAGTAAGATTCATATCTAAGCCAAAAGTTTTAACTAAATCTCTTTCTTCGGGTTCACCAACTGAAAAAATCAAGGAATCTCGATCATAGCAACCGTCAGCTAACCAAAGTCCAACAATAGTCAATAATGTTTCATTTAATTCAAATTCAGTTGATAACCAAAATGAATTTTTACCACATTTCCATTGAATGTTTTTTAAATTATTAATATTATACTCTAAAGCTACTAAATCTGATAAAATTTTTCCTGGAATAAGACCTACTCTAAACCATTTGTTGATTTGTGCTTTTTTATAATTATGATCCTTAGCAAGAGATAGAATCTCAATTTTATGGTTTAATAAGAATTCCCTAAGATTTCCACCCTTAAAAAATAATAATTGAAACTTTTCAGGATAATTTAAAATATTAAATTGTTTTATTCCTAAGTTATTATTTAAAATTTTACGAGGTGTTGCCAAATAATTTCCATGCTTAAGCTCTGAAGTTTTAATTTCTTGAATAATACCCTCATTATTTAATGTAAAAAGAGAATGGTCACCTGTAACTTTAATTGTTTTTCCAGATGAAGTTCTGAGTGTATATATCTTTTTGTTAACTTTATGTCTAATAAACTTGCTGACTTTAGAATAATTTATTTTTCCTTCTTTATTCATAGATAAAATCTCGATATTCTTAGGATTACCACAAACTTCATGAGCAGAAAGATCATACCATCTCCAGTTCTGATCCAATTGGGTATCAATTAAATCACCAATCTTTATTTTGTGAATCAAATTATTTTCTTTTACAAGAATCTCACAATCTTTTGTTACACTATCTTCAATAGTTAAAATTCTATATCGTCTTGAAATTTCTAATAATAATGAAGTTAAAAAAGAAGTTTTACCACTAGATCTTGTACCTGCAATAAGGTGTGATCTGGCACCATCGATTGTAAAGCTAAGTAAACCAGCACCAAGTGGAGAAATCATTTTATTTTTTAGGAATAAAGGAAGAGTCCAAGGAGTATCCCTATGACGCCTGAAAGCCATACCAAAACCATAAGGGTTTAATGGTTTACCAATAATTGAAAGTCTTGAACGAGCTTTGGGGAGGATTATTTCTGTATCTAAAATTGGATTTGCTTCATCTAATGGTCTTCCGGATAATAATCTGAATTTTGTTGCCCAACTTTCGAAGTCTGCAGTCGTGGGGATAATGTTTGAAGTGCATTCATTAAAATCTTCGTGTAAAATGAAAATGGGAACTTGGCCCATAGGAGAGTTGATTGTTAAATCCTGAATCTTCTCATCCTCTAATAAAAGTTCTACAACACCAAAGCCGACCGTGTTACGAACTAAAATTTCTGCAAGGTCATCAATCTCTTCAGGGGAGATAAACATGTTTTTTTGTTCGGCTAATTCTCTCAATAAATCTTTACTAATGTTTGAGAATGAAGCACGCATTTTATCAGGGTCTAAAAATTCATCAGCATTAGGTTGATGTTCAGATAAAACTTTTTTTGCTAAATCGATTAATTCAAATTTGTCCTCTGAGATTTTAAATTCAGGGGGGGTAATATGATAAAGGGGCTTGACGTCATTAGGGGTTCGGAAAATATTAACCTCAGTAGAATCATTTAATTTGTAAACGCTTAATTGCTCGCCATCCAAAGGTGGAGAAGCTTGGATCCTTGTGAACATGAAATCTGGAGTAATAGTTGGTTTGAATAACAAACGATAAACTTCTCTATCACCAAGGGTATAACCCGGAAGATATTCGCGGGCTTGTTCTACGATCAAAGTCTTGTCTAATTGGGCAAAGATTTCATTTAGAATATTCAAATATATTGTTAAAGAATTTTTGTAATTAATATTGTCATTAGTTTTTAGGTTAATAGTTTCTCTACGGATTATTCTTTTTAATTCAGCATAAGCACCCAAAGGATCCTGTTTTAGTAATGTGAGCATAACAGTTTGGATAACTGAAAGTCTTTGGCCCAAAAGTTCTGGTTGGTCATTAGATAAACCTAAGCTTTGTAAATTTGTTGCACGTTTACTTTTAATAAAATAACTATAAATGTTGGCTAACTCTATTAACATTTTAGTTTGGTCGTAAGTATAAGTGTAATTTCTTTTTTGGGAGAAAGTAATCCTTGAGGCTGCAGGGTTTTCAATTAATCTATCTATTGCATCCATCATAACCAAAGAATTGTCTTCTATAGAAGGAGTATAAGGCTTATCCTCATAATTAATCTTGATAACTTGTTCACTACCTTCGGTAACAATTTCAACTTGAGAAGCCTCTTTTGTGTAAACCATTATAATAAATAGAGATATTTTCTTTTATAATTATTTGTGTTTTATCAAAGAAACTTTTATTAAATTAGAGTATATAGGATTAATATGCATAAAGCAGAAATTAATACGATTTGTAATGTTTTTGTTGCTTTTTCAACTTATTTAGGTGTTGGTGGTGCATTAATTTATTATATCCAATAAATTATAGGATATGGAATTAATTCGTTGATAATCTTATTAACAGCTTATCTGATTTTTAGGAATTCTTTTATTATTTTGGATAAGAAGGGAGGTCAAAGATGACAAAAGTAATCGAAGGGATTAAAAAAAATTGGGAACCTATTGTAATATTTTTACTGGTGGTATTCATATTTTGGTTTGTATTCTTAAGGAGCTAGTAAATGCGATTGAAATGTTTGCGAACAAAGTGAGCTCCATCACAGACTAAATTGGTTGACACAAAAATACGAAAAGTATATTAATTATTATTATTATTATTATTATTATTATGAGAAATATTCTGGAAAGATTTAGAAAAAATCATGTTCCAACAATAGATGAGATTGATGAAGCTATTGAAATTGGGAGTAGTTTCAAGACAAGTTTGGGAGATTTAAGGGCTACGATAGTTTTTTTACAGGATAATCCAGACAATGATAATGCAAAAACCAAACTTTCTAACCAAATTGTGAGTATAAAAGAACTCTTAAAACGTGAAGGGATATTGATTGAAAGAATTGGAGAGAATGAAAGTTATCAAATATTAAAATCTAATTATCAATTTGAACCTAACATAAATCTTGCAATTTATGCAATTGCGCAGAAAGTTCTTTTAGAATTGGATGCATGGTTGGAAAGAAGATTTGATAGTAGCATAGAACAAAATGATCTTAATTATCATAAATCTCAGATGAATAATTTTTATTCTAACATTTATGTTAAATTAGAACCTGCTATTAATATTTTTAAAAAACTTATTTCTGAACATGGCTATTTTGTAAATGACCATCAGGAGGGTAGTATACTTTGGAGTCTTATTGAAAGAGTGATTAAAATGGAGATAGAAAATACTTTCTTTTGGGGAAATAGATCTAAAGAATTAATAAAAGGTTATAATACATATGGAAAATATTTTACTTTAAACGAACGAGAATACAAAAGTATTTCAAATAATCAGCATTCGCCTATTAGAATATTAACTGAGAATATTACAACAGAGTTTAGAAAAGTTATTCTAAAAAAGAGTAATTAAGAACAATTTTATTAAGAAATATTTATTAAGGATGTAATTATTGTTAAGTTGAATGGCAGATGATCAAATGCAAGTCGATTTTACACAAGTTGTTAATGAAATTGCCAACAGATTGAGAATTCTAGAATCAAAACAAAGTTTACTTTCGGAAAAAATGTTAGTTATGAACCAGAATATGGTTGAAGAATATAAGAAAACAATCAAAGAAATTAAGGCTGTTGATGGGGACCTCAAATCATTTAAAATGGATTTGGATAATGTAAAAAATATCGTTAGACATTTTAGTGAAGAATCAAGTAAGTTTGCAAAACAAAGTGATGTGAAAGTATTAGAAAAGTATATTAAGCTCTGGGACCCATTAAAATTTGTAACAGAGAAAGAAGTTAGAGAGATAATTAAAGACGAATTAAAGTATAAAAAAGAGGATAAAAAACATGGACACACCAGTGAATGAAGCGCTGGAATTGTTAAATAAAGGTTTGAGCAAAGAAGAAATAGCTAGAAGTCTTGAACCAAAAGGTTATAATTTACAACAAATATCTGATGCTATAAATCAAGCGAATATAAAAAATGGAGTGAATAATATGCCTGGACAAGAAATGCAACCTTCTATGATGGACGAAGGGGATTTAGATATACCTTTACCGCAAATGGCTATGGCACCACAACAACAAGTTTCACAACCTCAACAACAAACTATTTCTCAGACTGCACAGCAGTATTCACAACAATATCAGCCATTGCCACAACAGCAAATGGGATATGAAGAAATGCAAGCTGTTGTTGAACAAATTGTAGAAGAAAAATGGAAAGATATGGCTAGAAATGTTGGAGATATTAATATGTTCAAATCAAAAATCTCTGATGATGTTGAAGCAGTAAAACAAGAAATTCTAAGAACGCAAAAAAGGCTTGAAGATCTTCAAGTTGCAGTATTAGGAAGAGTAAAAGATTACAATGAAAGTGTTTTGAATATCGGAAGTGATATGAAAGCATTAGAACAAGTAATGTCTAAAATCATTGAGCCTTTGACACAGAATGTTAAAGATTTGAATAAGTTAACAGAAGAATTAAAACATCATAAAAAATAAATTTTTTTTATATAAAATTTTTATGCCGAAGGAGGCGCAGATACAAACCTAATTATCAAAGCAGTCATAACCAACAAGAAAAACATACCCATAACCTTTGGTGTGAAAACAATCTGGCCAATAGTCATCATTAAATCCCCAGAATTGTCGGTTGTTTCACCGGAGGTTAGGTTATGGACTTGGTCACCATAAACCTGCATGAAAGCATAGCCCATTATTGCAAAGCTCAAAATTAATATCGTCCACATAACAACTTGATTAGGAGCGCCTTTACCACCGAAGATACTTGCAACACCTTCTGGACTTGCGCCCATGAATAAGAAAATCATAATTATCATGAATAAAAATATGATCAAGATTATGAACCAAGGCGTAGCTAATGTAACAATATTAGTTAATTCTGGAACTAGAATGAATAACAATGAAAGTGTTAATGCGATTAAGAAATGGGCACCATCATTACCTGGAAAGAAGTTTAATTTCTTTAACATAGCCCAAATTAAAATGAACACAAATACGAATACAATGAATGGGATAAAATATTCAAACAAACCTAAATCGAGGATTGTTGCCATTATTACTTTTTACCTCCGGTAATCTTATTTGGTAATTCTTCTAACCAAGCTAGTGGGGATGTCTTATCACTACTCCCATCAGAGGTTACATATGCGAAGAATATTATGAACAGAACTACAAAGATCAATAAATTTCTATCCGCCATAGTAATATCAAACCAGTCTGGAAGTTGGAAACCGAATACTGCGCCGCCACCAGAACCGATAAAGGCAATAATTAAACCAATTACTAAGACAATCATTCCAATACCACCTAACCAACCGCCGAAAGCAGCATCTTCTTTATTTAATAAGATTGCAAATAATATTAATGTTACAACTATGATAACTGAAATTAAGGAAATCTTCGGTAAAAATTGATTCAATACTTCGACAATGGCTTGGTTTCTAATAACTAAAAATGCTAAAACTACAGCAATAACTGCATTAAAGTTTTTACCTTTCTCACCAAAGATCTTTACCTTTTGTAAAATTGCGAAAACAATTGTGAAAATTAAAATGAATGGTAATGCGACTTCATAGAAGCCAATCTTTTCTAAACTTTCCATTGCATCGATGAAACTAAATGAACTTGCCATTAGCTACTACTCCCCTCTGAAGGACTTTTGAAAACGAAATAAATTACTCCGCCTACTATCCCGACAAAAATCAAAGTTAAGAATACCTCTGAACCACTACCAAATATAAAATCCAAAACCGGGTCTAGCCAACCGAAAGATTGGAAGAAAATTGCTACAACAGCCAAAATTAAAATTCCTGCAATGAAACCCTTAAACCTAGAAAAGGAAGTAAAAAAGTTTAAACTTTCATTGTGGCCAATAAATATTCCTACAAGCATTAAGAAACAAACAATTGCAACCAAAATTAAAGCAACCAAAGGTATTGAAACTTGGATTGATTCAACAACTTGTTTTGTAGCAAGTACAAAGAATGCAATTACAAACGCAATCATTGCATTAATATTTTTTTTAGGAATTTCTTCGCCTTTGAATTTTTCAACACCAAAAATTTTAGTTTTTTCTAAGACACCGAATGTAATTGTGAAAATTAATAGGAAAGGCAATATAACATCGAAGAACCCGAAATCTTGTAAAAACTCTATTGTTCCTCCCAAAACTGTAGTCGCCATAATTTAAACATATAGAACCAGTGAGTATATAAATTTAACTGAAAAGAATATTAAAAAAAATAATAATTTTATTCTTCTAAAGATTCTTCGTAATTTGGTACTGCATTTCTAGAAATAATCATAACGTCACCAATTGCTTTAACTAATTGATGAGGAACGACTACACCTCTTGCACCACCAAGAACCCTAGATAAATAGGAATTTTTTGTGGATTTAATTCTCCAACCAGCTACCTTGTTAGGTAATTGAAGAACTGCTTCTTCCACATCTCCAAAGTAATCCCCTGCGTCCGTGAAAACCTGAATGTTATATACTTCTGTTATGTTTCTGTTTTTTTGAGGCATTGCTCCCTTCCTCCCTCGACTATTGTATAAAGGATAAACTTTTAAGTCTTTAAATACTTTTCTTTACTCTTATATAGGATATCAGAAATTATAAACTTCTGAATCTTTTTTCTAAAATTTTTTCAAAAGATTAATGATTGATACAGAATTTTTCATTCTAAAAATAAGCCTTTTTATTTAGAATCCCCTTTCCATCTAAATGGCTACAACCTTCTCGGGCATATTTTAAAACTAATGGTTTGAGTATAAAATTAGTAAAATTAGAATTGAATGGCCTTCTTGAATTTATTTGATAATCAGTCCCATTACAAAGTTTAAACCTACAAATATTACCGCTAGTTAAAATCACAAATAATCTTGAAGCTGTTACAGTATTGGTATAAACAGTATTTTGGCAACAAATAAATAATTTTTCAGCTATTTGTTTAAGAACAGTATTAGAAATATTTTGTGATGTGTAAAGAAAATTATGACCGTCTTCAGAAAAATCTAAAAAGGAAATTAATGCTCTTTCAGTATTCTCTTCTAATTTGTAGGAGGCCCTATTTAATAATTCTAAAAAGTAATCTGCAGCAATTTGCGAGATTCTGCCGTCAGAAGGTAAATTTGATTTATCTGGCCTTCCCCTTAAACCATTATAAACTCCATCCATAATCCCCCTAACCTTTTGAACAAGAGCTTCATAATCCCCTTCTCTGGGAGGGTTCAAATCAATTTCAGGAATTCCACGATTGCGGCATAATATTGAATTAATTTGTTCTGGAGTTAATTTTCTATTACTGATTAAATTAATAAAATTTTTGTAAGCTTCAAGGTCATTAAAAATAAAACTAATCATCGGTTAATAGGAAGGTCTATTATTTAAAAATATTTAGGAAGAATACTATATTTGTTCCATAAGCCTAATAAATGGAAATAACAATTATTTTAATTTATGATACAATATAAAAATCTAGTGTTAATTGGAACATCTCATATCTCACCTGAGAGTATTAAAGAGGTTAGAAAAATCATTTCTGAAACAATGCCGACGTATGTTGCAGTTGAATTGGATAAAGGGAGATTGCTAGGTTTGATGGGGAAAAAAGAAAAGCCCAAGCTAAAAGATATGTTCAAACTAGGATTTAAAGAAACATTATTTGTATTATTTGGCTCTTGGCTCGAGGAGAAACTGGGGAAAATGGTCGGGACCAAACCTGGAGATGAAATGAAGGTTGCAGTTAAAGAAGCAGCAAAAATAAAAGCAAAAATATTATTGATTGATCAAGAAATTAATATTACTGTAAAACGATTGTTCAAATATCTCTCTTTTAAGGAAAAGATGAGATTCGTTTTAGATTTGATAAAGGGATTCTTAGGAATTGGAGAAAAAATAAGAATAGATTTAAGGAAAGTCCCTGAACAACAACTATTAGATAAAATGATTCTACAAGTTAAAGATAGATATCCTAATGTTTACAAAGTTCTGATTGCGGAGAGAAATGAAGTCATGGCAAAGAGATTGGTTAAATTTATGGAAAAAAATCCTACAGAAAAAATCGTTGCTGTAGTTGGTGCTGGACACGAAAATGGAATGATAGAAATAATTAAAGCCGCTTCTTCTTAGCTTTCTTTTTCTTAACTTTCTTCTTAGACTTTCTTCTAACTTTCTTTGGAATAACTATTTCTTTTGGTTCTCTTAAGAAGATAAATAAGATTACCATTACAACTAATAATACCACCAAACCAGTTACCCAGTAAATCATTTCGGAAGAACTTAACTCTGGAGCTAAGGATCTATTCGGCGTAGATTCTGGACGTAAAGAAATTCTTTTTGAAAATTCTTCTTTAACACCATTAGATTCAATTAATCCAGAAATTAAAATAGATTTTATTTGAAGATTATCTTCATTTAACGGAGAAATGTCGACGGTAAGTAGAACACTATTCGAAGTAGAACTTAAACTAGTGTCTACAATATATGCACCAGCACTTGTTTCAGTCTCAGCTGTTGCTGTAACATCAGTAAACTTTACATCAAGAGTTTCTAAGTTTGAAAAAGCTAATGTGACTGAAGAATCAGTTGTAGAATCTATAGTTAGTTCGTAAGCGAATGAAAAGGAAACTAATAGTAATATAGCTAATGGCAATACCAACAACTTTCTCATGAAATAATTTTAAGGAGAATGGGTTTATAAATGTTTTCCAAAAAGACACAATAAATATAAAAATGGACCGAATATTCTTATGGAAATATGTTCAGTAAAAGTGAGACCAGGGCTTTAATAATATCCATACTTGTAATTAGTTTTGCATTAGGATTTGATGATAAGAGCCCAGTCTTCGTTTGGGGACATTGGATTCAAAACTTTTTAGCTGTAGCTCTAATGGTTACCGTTTCTTTTGTAATACATCAATTAGGGCATAAGATTGTTGCAAGAAAAAATGGATTTGAAACGGAATATAGTTCTTGGGGGATCCAAAGTTTTAAACTATCTACAAAAGCATTAATGGGAAGGACCATAAACAAACCATTCCCGAGGGTAATTAGAATCTTTGGAAAACAATTTACAATCAATGCATTCCCAATAGGAATAGTCTTGTCACTTCTTGTAACATTAATTAGTAATGGGAAAATATTCTTTTTAGCAATTGGGCAGTATAATTTATTGATTAAGAAAACCGCAAGAGTTGGAAGGAAATATATTGAAGTTACAAATGTTGAAGAAGCAAAAATTGCATTAGCAGGGCCGCTTGCGAGTATTGTTCTGATGGTCATTGGAAAATTATTCAATAGTCATGGAATATTTGATATATTCATTTTGGTAAATGCAGCATTAGCATTGTTTCATATGATACCATTGCCAAACTTAGCGGGAATAAAAGTTTATTTTGGTTCGAGAATATTATATGTTACCAGTTTAGTGTTCATGGTGTCAATGATAGTGTTGGTCTACACAGTCAGTGTAGTTCCAATGTTGATCATTAGTGCTATAAGTGCAGTAATAGCATTCTTGTTGTATTATTATTACAGATACTTGAGTTAGAAAAAATTATGCTGCGCGCCTTCTAGGTTGATTAGATTGTGTTATGTTTCTGACTAGAGCATCAATTTTTCTAGAAAGATTTGTATTTATCCCATTTCTTTTGAAGGAACTAATCTCATTAAATATAATTTCTATTTGGTCAAATAACTGAATCAAATTATATAAAGACGAATCTGATTCATTCTTTGAAATTAAAGCTTTAGTTTTAAGAACCATTTTATAGATTTTATTAATATCAAAATTCTGATCGTTCGCATTAATAGATTTCTGAATAGATTTTAATTCGGCACTAATTTCATTTATTCTTTCAGATAATGTTATGTAAACATCCCCTTTTTTTCTGGAATTTACCATCAGTCGCATTCTTTGGACTAAATCCTTAATTTCATCTTCTCTAAGGTTACGATGTTTTTTAGAAATTGAATCCTCAACCAAATTTAAAAACTCATTCTCAAAAGCCTTTCTTTCAACCTTATCAATCTCTTTCAAAAGAACTTTACTTCGTTTAATGTATAATAAGGCCTCTTTCGAATCGTATTCATTAATAAAATTATAAGGATAGTTAAACATTCTTTTTAGTGCATCAAAAAAACCCATAAGATATATCTAAAAGAGGTAATTTAAATAACTTTTCAAAAAAAACTGACAATTCCTTTTTGTAATAACCAGACTACGCTGATATAGGTTAGAATGTTAACCTGGCCTAGGATTGCAGCGATAAAAACACAAGCTACAACCAAATCAATAACGCTTGCAAAACTTTTCAAGGAAATTAAGGATTTTCCGATTAAACAGGCAATAAAAAAAGTAACCAACGACGGACCCCAAGAAAAATGTAGGGTGAATATACTTAATCCGGCTAAAATGTCTAGCAAACCAAGTAATATAACAATCATAAATGGAATTGGGAATTTAATTATTTATTAGGCTTTTGCATCCCCGGACAGGACAAATGGGCGCGTATAATTTATAAGTTTAAGATAAATTACGAAGAATATGTTTGAAATTAAAGGATTTACACCGAGGTTGTATCAACAAACGATCTTGAATTCTACAATGAAGAATAACACCTTAGTTTGTTTACCCACAGGGAGAGGAAAAACAAAAATTGCGTTATTAGCTGCTGTACATAGGTTGAATAATTTTCCAAAATCAAAAATAATTTTCCTGACGCCCACGAAACCTTTGGCTGCGCAAATTGCTGAGGAGTTTAAAGTTAATTCTACAATCGAAAGGGTGGATGTTTTTACTGGAGAAACTAAACCGGAAGAGAGAGAAAGAATATTCAAAGAAGCGGACGTTATCGTTAGTACACCACAAGGGATGAGTAATGATATAATTAATGGAAAAATAGATTTGAGGAATGTTTCTATGATTGTATTTGATGAATGTCATAGGGCTGCAGGAGAGTATGATTATGTTTGGATTGCAAAACAGTACCAAAGATTAAGTTTGTATCCGAGAATCATTGGATTAAGTGCATCCCCTGGATCAGACTTGGATAAAATAACTGAAGTTTGTCAGAATTTGTTTATTGAGGACATAGAAGTAAGAAATGATAATGACCCGGATTTGAAACCGTATGTTCAAGAGACTAAAGTCGATTATGTTGAAATAGAATTACCCAAGGACTTCAAAGAAGCAAGGGACTTCTTACAAAAGGGGCTAAAACAAAAATTACATTTACTCAAAGAATTGAATGCGACAGATACTGTTAACATTGAAACAAAAACGCAGTTATTAATGGCACAAAAGGAAATACAAAAAAGATTATCTACAGGAGAGAGAGATTTAGCTTTGTGGCAATCAATTTCTATTATCGCAGAATCAATGAAATTACAATATTGTATAGAACTTTTAGAAACACAGGGTATTGGTGCAACATATGAATATATGAAGAAATTAAATAAAGAAGCTGAGACCACAAAGGTCAAAGCTACGAAGAATTTGGTCATTGATGAGAATTTCAAAGCGGCTTATTACAAAGTAACTAATTTATTTGAAGCAAAAGAGGAACACCCAAAGATTGGGAAATTAATTGAAATTGTAACAAAAGAAATCGGAAGATGTGAGAAAATATTAATTTTTAATAATTACCGGGACTCAGCAGCCAAATTAAAATTAGAATTGGATAAAATCCCTGGAGTCAAATGTGAATTATTTGTTGGGCAAACCAAAAAGAATGGTACAGGATTAACACAAAAAAAACAAATTCAATTATTAGAAGATTATAAGGCTGGAAAGTTTAATGTCATAATTGGAACTTCTGTTGGTGAGGAAGGTATTGATATTCCAGCAGTAGACTTGATTGTATTCTATGAACCTGTACCATCAGCAATAAGAACAGTACAAAGAAGAGGAAGGACAGGAAGACAAGAAAAAGGGCGCGTATTAGTTCTAGTTACAAAAGGAACAAGAGATGAAGCTTACAGATGGACTGCATTCCATAAAGAAAAAAGAATGCACACAATATTGAAAGATTTGAAAAATAAACTGATGCTCACAAAACCCCAAGAAGTTACATTAAGTAGTTTTGATTCAAAGATAAAAATTTATGCAGACTCTAGAGAAAAAGCATCAGGTGTAATGAAATACCTGGTTGAGAATAATATTGATGTTAAAATGCAAAATTTGGATGTAGGAGACTTTCAACTTTCTGATAATGTTATTGTTGAGAGAAAAGAAGTCAAAGATTTTGTGGATTCTATTATTGATAAGAGATTATTAGATCAAGTTAAGGATATGAAACTAAATTTTGAGAAACCTCTGATTATTATTGAGGGTAATGATGATATTTATTCTGTAAGGAATATTCATGCAAATGCAATCAGAGGAATGCTTGCTTGGATAACTATTGATATGAAAATACCTGTAGTTCATACTAGGGATTCTAGAGATACAGCAGAGATGCTAATTACTATTGCAAAAAGAGAGCAAGGAGATAGCCTGGGAAACTTTAGTATTCGAGGAGAGAAGAAGCCATTGAGTGATAAAGAATTGAAGGAGTTTATTATTGCTGGACTACCAGGGGTAGGGACACAACTTGCAAGAAACTTACTTGAAGAGTTTAGAACCGTAAAAAATGTTGTTAATGCTTCTAATGAAGAACTGCAAAAAGTTGAGAAGATTGGAAAGAAAAAAGCGGAGGATATAAGAAAAATTCTTGATGAAAAATACTAAAATATATAAGTAAGATAATAATTAAGAGATGTAATGTTAGATTTTCTTAGAAAAACAAAAGGTAGAATTACTCCAACCTTGGATGAAATTGAATTGCTTATCGAACAAATTGATAAATTAAAAGGAAATTTAACTGATTTAAAAGTTGCAATATCCAATGGCAGCGAAAGGGCACAAGAACACATACCTAACCTTTTAATTGCTATTCAAGGCAATTTATAGTCAAGGACTTAAATAATTGAGCAAACTTTATATAGTAGTAATGCTTACTTTTAGATTGAGGTGATAATTATGGATTTACTAAAATATTCTCTTCAAGAAATTGAGAAAGCATACAAAGCAGAAACAGACTTTAAAGCACATGAAAGAATGCAGATTATTCTGCATCTTCGTGAGGGCTATACACAACGTGAGGTTTCAGCATTAGT
>Ga0208375_1001060_pt1 | contig 33361 bp, 25 predicted proteins | sample RifOxyD1_FD_184038 | JGI IMG/M metagenome (GOLD analysis project Ga0208375, IMG submission 184038) | Soil microbial communities from Rifle, Colorado - Rifle Oxygen_injection D1 (SPAdes) | ecosystem: Environmental > Terrestrial > Deep subsurface > Rock core/Sediment | place: Rifle, Colorado...
GTTTTAGTGATGGGGTCTATCGTTCCAGAAATACTCACAGTTTTGGCCCCCATAAAAGGTATAAAACTGGCAATGGCGTCTTTCCAGTCACCATAAACCGTATAATCCAAATTATAAACATCACTACACTCTATATCCCCCAGTTTAAGAAGATCCCGCAAATAAACTGTATGAGTTTTAAAAATCCCAAGCGGTGTCCATACTTTTTTGGTGATATAAAATCCAAGACCCCGTTGCTTGACTAATTGCTGGTCCTCCACCTTGGAATAATCCATGGCCCAAGTCCCCGTAGAAGCGCACATTTCTGGAGATAACACAATATTGCTACTGCCACATGAGCCCAAGGTCAATGTTAAAAGTAGTGGTAGTTTATTGATCATATTGTTTTGGCCTAATAGCGTATCCTCTAATCCGATAACTTCTGGGGGCATAGAGTCCCAAGCTAAAAACGCTGGCAAGAAATTGGGGAAAGCTTTGAAAATCCTCAATACTGATTTCTGCGGGATCGAAATATCCCGTTGATTGATGAATCACTTCATCCAGATATACCGTGGCATCCTTCGGAAAGTGTCCCCACAAATAGAAATTTTTTCTGCCAATTACCGAAAATTCAACATTCCGGCCACCATGTTCAAAGATTTCCACTCGCTTTTCACGAGTTGTGTATTTAATTTTAGCACAACTAAAAAGCAGTTCACTGAGCAGTAAAATAAGCAGGAATCCTTTCATACCCCTATTTTCCGATAAATTTTCCAATCAAGCAATTTCCATTAATAAAATTTTGAATTATAATAGCACAACATTGGTTAAACCAAGGGGAGAAAAATGCATATTCCATGGTGGACAGCAGTTTTGTGGACGCTTTTGTCTCTAACCACTTTGGCAAGTGAACAAATGGTTGAGTTCTACCCCCATCTTTTTAAAACCAGTCATGATTATTACCTGGTTTTAGAGTACCAGCACTTCAATGGATGGCATACCTATTTTAAAAACCCCGGAGATTCAGGGCAAGCCACAGAGTTTCAATTTTTTATTGATAATCAAAAGATCAATTTACCCGAACCGCTTTGGCCTTTTCCCAGAACATTTAAAGATGGTGGAATAAATACCTATGGATACTCAGATGCTTTTGCCCTGTTTTTTAAATTGGACGAAGCAAGGCTTGGGCAAACTGTAAAAATAAAAACCAGCTGGTTGGGATGCAAACACATCTGTGTACCCGGCCTGGCGGAAAAAGAAATAAAATTGCTTAAAGCAGATTTTTACGATGATCTGCGCCTCAAGAGATATTTTGAAATGCTACCAAGGATCATAAACTCGCCAGAGAAACTGACCATCAACCTGGTGCGGGATGAAATCAAACAAAAGATCCTCATCTACTACAACTTTAAAGACCCGCTCACGCAAAAATTTCCGCCTGATAAAAACTTTTTAGTCCCACTTTCCACCAATCAATTTCACTTTAATAGCGAAAAACTCACTATTGAAAAGCAGCAGCATCTGGCTGGCACTATGGAGGGTAGTTTTGATGGAGAGTACCTTGAGCCTCCTGTCACTTTTCCGACTCTGCAAGACCTCCAACAAAAGCTATGGTTCACTTTTCTCTATCAAGACCCAAATACCCTTCAAACTTTTCAACTAACCCATCAATTCCAAGCGGCCAATGAAGCCAGTAATGTTTCTGCCACACCAAAAGTTCAGGACAATCAATTTTTTTGGTATTACCTATTTTTTGCCTTACTGGGCGGATTCATTTTGAATTTCATGCCATGTGTTTTGCCGGTGGTTTCTTTAAAACTTTTTGGGCTTATCAAAAGCAAGCTCGAAACTAAAAAAAATATTTTCTTGCATAATTTCTTTTACTCCGCCGGGGTCTGGTTCACCTTTTTGGTCCTAGCAACCATGGTGATCATCATTAAAAAACTAGGCAGTCAGATCGGATGGGGTTTCCAGTTACAGTCCCCCACTTTTGTGGGAATCATGATCGTGACCATGTTTATCTTTTCACTTAATATGTTTGGTCTTTTTGAATTCAAAACCCCTGGGGGAAAATGGATTGGCAATATACAAATGGGTCGTGGATTTGTAAGCGATTTTTTCAGTGGTGTCTTGGCGGTCATTTTGTCAACCCCCTGTAGCGCTCCTTTTCTGGGCACAGCCTTGGCCTTCGCTTTTTCCGCCTCCTTCTTCTATACCTACGCCTTATTTTTGTTAATTGGAGTTGGTCTGACGCTGCCTTTTATCCTTACCGGAATCTTTCCCCAAATGCTCCAGCTCCTTCCTCATCCTGGAAACTGGATGAATTATTTTAAAAAATTTCTAGGAATCACTTTGCTTTTAACCGCCCTTTGGTTGATCGATATCCTGTACACCCTGATTAATCTTGATACTATCTTGCTAACCGTCCTGCCCTCACTGCTATTTATTTTCATTGGTTTGCTCTTGGTAAAACGCTTGAAATATACAAAACTATTTTTTTATGCTTGTGGATTTTTAGCACTGCTTGGATTTATCATCTCCAATCAAATATCCAGCGAATCCTCCAAAATTCAAACCCTCCGATTAATCCAACAAAAAGAAGCAGCCGGGCTTTATTTTGAGCCTTGGTTTCCCTCTATTTCGTACCCCAAAGACCAAATTAGCTTCATAGATTTTTCTGCGAGCTGGTGTCTTACTTGTAAGATAAATGAAGAGGTTATTTTAAATACTAACGAATTTAAAAATCTGGTAAAAAAACACAACCTAAAACTTTTGTTAGCCGACTGGACCAGCGGCGATGAAAACATAACCCTGTGGCTGAAAGAACATGGTTATGTTGGTGTTCCAGCTTATTTTATCGTATCTAAAAATAAAAAGTTTTACGACCTTGGAGAAACTATTACTATTAGTGAGATTGAAGAAAATATTACAAAAGCGTTAAATGAGTAACTTTTTTTGCGATTATTACGATGAGTTGACTTCAGGTTGAAAAAAGCGGATAAGTTAGACATGCGGACGATTCGTTGAATATTTGCATAAAATAACCCCATATTTTATGCGTGTTTTGAATAAAATAACCCTTTCTTTTATTCAAAAACATGATATGATATTGAAATCATGTACAGAAGAATGGAAAATGAACTACGTCAATGGATACAAGGAAAAAGGCGCAAACCTCTTATCCTAAGGGGTGCCAGACAAGTCGGAAAATCTACTCTCGTCAGACAATTTTGTTTAAGTCAAAATTTAAATCTGGTTGAAATTAATCTTGAGAAACATCGACTAGACCTAGTGTTTGAAACACTAGATTTAAAACGCATTTTTTTAGAAATTGAGGCCATTTCTAAAAAAAGTTTATCTGATGATAATACCCTTCTTTTTCTTGATGAAATCCAAGAAGCGCCACACGCACTTATGGCACTTAGATATTTTTATGAGGAGAGACCAGATCTTCCTGTAGTTGCTGCAGGATCTCTACTTGAATTTGTTTTGAGCAATCATAATTTTTCAATGCCAGTTGGGAGAATTCAATATCTTTATCTTGGGCCGATGACATTTTCTGAATATTTAATGGCCCAAGATGAATCGGTTTTACTTAAATACATGGAGAAAGATGATATCCCGGATTCAGCTCACGAAGAGCTAAAGCGCCATGTAAGAGAATTTTTATTTGTCGGAGGAATGCCCGAGGCGGTTAAAATCTTTGCTGAAACCAAAGATACCAATCAAGTAAGAAATGTTCACCGGAGCATCATCGACACCTATTGCTCTGACTTTGATAAATACAGTAAAAAAAATGAAAAACTTCGAATGGAAAAAGTGTGGCGCTGGGTTCCTCTTGGAATAGGTGAAAAAGTTAAATATGTAAATATATCAAGGGAAGATCAATCAAGAGATATTATTCGAGCACTCGATCTTTTGACCAAGGCCCGTGTCTTGTTACCAGTTTATCACTCTCATTGCAGTGGCATCCCACTTCGGGCCGGCGTTGATGATAATACATATAAACTTTACTTTTTAGATGTAGGACTTGTTTGTACAATGCAAGACGTGAGCTTTTCAACACTCAGTAATTTGGATGAGATGAATCTACTTACTAAAGGAAAATTGATAGAGCAGTTTGTAGCTCAACATTTTTTTTCCCGGGATAATGGAATTTCCCCCCCTGAACTCTTTTACTGGCTTCGTGATAAAAAAGGTTCCAGCGCTGAAGTTGATTTTGTTTTTTCAATAGAAGATAGAATTTGTCCAATAGAAGTAAAATCAGGCAAGGTTGGCAAAATGAAATCCCTTGATCTTTTTATGAAAGAAAAAAAACTAAATACGGCTATACGATTTAACTTTGAAAAAAAACACATACTGAAAAAAGACGATTATAAAATATATTCCTTGCCCGTTTATTGCTTAGAAAATATAAATTTGTGCGATCTTAGCGGCTAAAATTAACCTTAAGTTTTTAGTGAATTTTCCGATAATTAAGATATGTCTCATCCTAAATATGGAGAAAATTTATGAACAGATTTATTAGGATATTAATAACAGCGACTTTCTTGCTGATGTTAACCAACTCATTTTCCAAAGAATGCCATACACTGAACACGCACTTATATCCTAAAACTGCGGGGTTTAGCTTTAATGAGGATTGTGGGATTGTTCTTGATATTAACAGTTGGGACAAAACTACAAAGGGTAAATACGAATATTATAACCATTTACGCTTGTCAAATACGATAGTTGTTAATCGTGATTCTGGTGAGTTAAAAGAAGTCGCACAAGATGCAGGATCTAATTATAGTTTTTGGAGGTTTAAAAATTCAGCACTTCAATCATTTACATTATGTATCCAGCAATTAGACGATGGAGTCCAATCCTGCAGAACAGTAAATAAGGCACTATGTGATAATTTAATGAAAGCTATGGGCGTAAAAACAACAATAGAGGCTCAAGCAAAATTACTTAGATGTGATGCAGTGAAATTTGTCTACTCTGCAAATGCAGATCAAATATTAATGGAGGAGGATGCAAATATTCAAGATATTAGAAATATTTTTAAAAAAAATATAAAAGTAAATGGTAGCTTAACACATGATGTATTGAAATCTATGAAAGGACTTGATCTTGGCATGCTCTATTTGAAATATTTCATTGATGAGTGCGATATGGGGTTTTCAAATGAAGATGTACAAAAGAAGAAAGAAATAAGCAAGCCTGTTACTACCGTTCAAGGGAGTTAACCATAGCAAAATCTCCGAATAATGACGTAAACTAAAAGTATGCGGTTCTTATTTGCGAACTCATGCGTAAAATACATACAGTCGCAAATAAGAACCGTGTACCTACAACACTTCCAAGGCTTCTTTCAATTTCTTGCGATCAATCCCCGTAGTAAATCCAAGGTTCTTTGCAATATCAAGCATATTTTCCGTAGAAATATTGCCTTTTGCCCCCTTGGCGAATGGACATCCGCCAAGACCTCCGACTGAGCTATCAAAAATACGCACTCCCTGATTTATGGCCTCTAACGTATTTTTTTCGGCCATGCCTTTGGTGTCATGTAAATGCATTCCGATAATATTGTCACTACAGATTTTTTTTGCTTCCGTTAGGACTTCCTTGATTTTTTCAGGTGTGCCAAAACCTATCGTATCCGCAAAAACTAATTCATCTACTTTTAATGTCAAATATGTCTGTGCAATATCCATCACATTTTTAACTGGCACATCCCCTTCATAGGGACAACCAAACGCCATTGCCACATATGCTCTGACTTTTATATTACTTTCATTTGCGATAGCAATAATGTTTTTAACTCGATTAATTGCCTCGGAAGTTGAACAATTTAAATTTTTTTGATTGAAAGTTCCACTCGCACTAATAATGACCGAAATCTTCGAAAGTTTTGCTTCAATTACATCCTTCATTTTAGAAGGAGTGAAAACCAGAGCAAACAAGCGTGTCTTATTCATTACATCCTGCAAACGGATAATGAGTTCTTTGGTTTTTGCCATCTGAGGAACTTTTTTTTCATTAACAAAACTGCCCACTTCAATATGGGCAATGCCCGCATCAATCAACTTTCTTACAAATTGTTCTCTAACTTCCAATGAAACCGGCATTAGAATTTGCAGTCCATCACGAGGCGAAACTTCGTTAATGATTAATTGCTCCATAATTAGATGAGCTTTCCTAGGGTAAGCAAATCATCACAAGTGGTGATAGCCGTGTCCCAAAAATCAGCTGACATGATACTTTGCTTATCTTTTATGCTTTTTTCAACTTTGGGATAAAGCAATTTGGCGTAAGTATTGATCCACGGGTTGGTACTCCAGGTTTTGGTTAGATCAAAGTTTTTTCGGTCATACTTGCTCCCCAGGTAAATACCACCAATAATTATAGAAAGTGGTTCTTGCAAAATATCGGTCCGTGGAAAATATTTGGTAAGATCACATCCGCCCAGCATTTTATCAGTCAAGACCTTCTTTTGCCCGCTAGGCATGACTCTCATTAAATAATTGATGAGAATTTTCATGATATCTTCCTTTTTAAGCTCACTGGATTTTTCCGGATGAATTCTGATCACGATGTAATTATTGGCATAGCTTACTTGCATATCCTCTTCTTTGGGAAACCACACAAAGTGCACTCTTAAATAACTGCTTAAATGTTTGGGAATGGAAAAGAACGTGGCTGCTGCATTCAAGATGTTTTTAAAATTTGCCTTTTTTAACTCTTTTTCCAAATTGGCCACTTCGGCTTCCCGGGCAGCACTTAATCTCACCAATTCCGCAATTTTAAAATTGAAATGCTCATAGAATTTTCCCAGCGACTGCAACTGATCCCCATTTAATTTATCCTGTAGATTGGTAATGGCAAGTAGCGGTCGATTTGCATCAAAAAATGATTCCATCACGGGATCTATCACCAAATCAAGCTCAGAAAAAAAACTGCCTTCAGTTACTTTAAAAGTCCGGTAATATTTTTTTCTAAAATCCTGGTACCAGTCAAGCCACTGTTTATCAGCGGAATTTTCAAAAAAAGTATTCCTTAAATGGGTTTTATAAATTTGAGAAACAGGATTATCCGCCACACTTAGATTTTCCATGATTTCAAAATAATCAGCAGACTCACTATACGATATAATAATTCCACTCCTATTAGTGGCTGAATAGGAAAGTGAACTGGTCACTGTGAAAGTTATCACAATAATTAAAAATTTCATGCAGCTCCTCGAGTAAAAATTAAATATCTTCATGACAACATTATATATGAAAAAAATCATCTTCGGATAGATTTAGAATCCCAAGCAAAACAGTCCATCAATAATACTATGCGCTAGCGTATAAAATGCTTTATCCATGGGCTTTTTTATGTTAAATATTAAAAAAAAATTAGTACATTTTTTTATAAACCCCTACCAAAAGGATATTGCAATGACTAGAATTCGTACACAAGACGATTATGTAAAAGCTCACAAACAAAGTATGGAAAATCCAGAAAAATTCTGGGGCGATTACGCCGAACAATTCACTTGGCATAAAAAGTGGAACAAAGTTTGTTCAGGAAATTTCCAAAATCTTGATTACAAATGGTTTGAAGGCGCCAAACTTAACATGTCTGAAAACTGTTTGGACCGTCACTTGGCCACTAAAGGCGATAAAGTCGCTCTCTTATTTGAACCAAATGATCCAAATGAAGACGTAAAACGTTACACCTACAAACAACTTCACAAGGAAGTTAACAAAATGGCCAATGTTTTAAAAAACAAAGGCGTAAAAAAAGGTGATATTGTAACTTTCTACATGGGAATGGTGCCAGAACTTCTTATCGGTATCGTAGCCTGTACCCGAATTGGTGCTATTCACTCTGTAGTATTCGGTGGCTTCTCAGCTACTGCTCTTTCTGATAGAATGGTCGACGCCAAGTCAACTGTATTAGTAACCAATGATGCTTCTTACAGAGGCAATAAAACCGTTCCTCTCAAAGAAACTGCTGACGAAGCATTAGCTAAATCCCCCACAGTTAAAACGGTGATCGTGGCAAAAAGAATTGGAAACAAAGTAAATATGCAAGCAGGAAGAGATTTCTGGTTGCACGATGAACTGGCAAAAGCCTCTGATACCTGTGCTCCTGCCTCTATGGATGCAGAAGATCCACTCTTCATTCTTTATACTTCTGGTTCAACCGGAAAACCAAAAGGCCAGCTTCATACCACTGCAGGTTACATGACTTGGGCAAAATTTACTTTTGAAAACGTATTTCAAGTCAACGAAAATGATTTGTACTGGTGTACCGCTGATATCGGTTGGGTAACTGGACACACTTATATTACTTACGGCCCACTTCTTTCTGGTGCCACCACCATTATGTTTGAAGGCATCCCAACTTACCCAGACGCTGGAAGATTCTGGCAAGTAATTGATAAACACAAAGTAACACATTTTTATACTGCTCCAACTGCGATCAGAGCTCTGCAAGCGCAAGGATTAGACTTTGTTAATAAACAGAGCCTTTCTTCTTTAAAAGTTTTGGGAACTGTTGGTGAACCTATCAATGAGGAAGCATGGGATTGGTACTATAAAAATATTGGTAAGAGCAAATGCCCAATCGCCGATACTTGGTGGCAAACGGAAACTGGCGGTATCATGATTTCTAACCTTGCAGGCGTTACTCCTCATAAAGCTACTTTCGCAACCATTCCACTTCCTGGTGTTGAGCCAATGCTGGTGGATGCTGATGGAAAAGAAATTAAAGGAAACCCAGCTGATGGTAACCTCTGTATTAATAGATCATGGCCTGGTATGACCCGTGGTATTTACGGGGACATGGATCGATTTAAGAATACTTATTTCACCACTTACCCAGGCAAATATTTTACTGGCGACGGTGCCAGAAGAGATGAAAAAGGCCAATATAGAATTACTGGTCGGGTTGATGACGTTATCAACGTATCTGGACACCGAATTGGTACAGCCGAGGTTGAAGATGCCCTAAACCAACATGAGAAAGTTGTTGAATCTGCAGTTGTTGGCTACCCACATGAAATCAAAGGTCAAGGAATTTACGCTTACGTTATCTGCACAGAAAAACCAACAGATCAAGAAGCTTTCAAAAAAGAACTCAATGCGCTTGTTAACAAGATCATTGGGCCAATTGCCAAACCTGATAAGATTCAATTAACCTCTGGTCTGCCAAAGACTCGTTCTGGAAAGATCATGAGAAGAATTCTTAGAAAAGTTGCAGAAAATGATACTAGCTCACTTGGTGATACATCTACTCTTTTAAATCCTGAAATAGTTGAAGAAATTATTAAAGGTGCAAAGAAAATCTAAGTTAAACATTTTTTAAAATGATTTTTTGAGGGCCGCAAGTAAAATTGCGGCCTTCTTTTTTATTAAAGCTGATTAATAACATCTGGTAATTGGGTTATCTTAAGCACTGTCTTTGATTTTTCATCCTGCTGCATAAACCCCAAAATTGCTTGTAATTTTTCCGGGGTAATTTTCTCCCATCGTAACTGGTCCAGATAAAATGAAAATATTTTAGTAGCGAAGCTTGAAGGTTGTTTAAAATTCATTATCATTAAATTATTGGTATCAAACAAATGACTTCTTGGATCTGTATTGGCAGAACCGATGCCGACAAATTTATCATCCACGTTGATAATTTTGGCGTGGAGTGACCCCTCACCCTTAAAAAGACCTAATTCATAAAAATTTAACAGTCCAGGTTCCTGATCTTTGACTATCTCATTGATCCAATCTGCCATTTTGCTATAAGCCCCTACATTGACGATGCTAAGATCCGTGGTGGTTGCTGAATTGGTATAGATATCCACTTGCACTTTTTTGGCAACTGCCACTTTCAGTGAATCAATCAGCTCCGGGTAAAGATAAAGATAAGCAGAAACAATCTGTACTTTGCTGGTGGCATTTTCAATCAGATATTTCCAGGCCAAGGTAATCTCTTTACCATTAAGCTTTGAGAGATAGCTATTTTCCACATATTGGGCCACCAACTTATCGTTGATGTCTAATTCACCAAGACCACCCCGTGCTTCCATTCTGGCTATATTATCTGTATAGGTGGCGGCTTTGGTTGACATATTTTTTTGCATCTCCTTTAAAACCTCCGGGGTTAGCTTGGTTTTATCTAGCAACTGTGCAAGGGTGGAATTCCACAGAGTCTTGAATGTATCTTCAAAATCCTCCGCTTGATCATTGGCAGAAAACAACCCGGAAACTTCACAATCAAAGAACGGATACGAACGTCCTTTTAAAAGATTTGATGGATGCTTTAATTCATCAGCACTAATATGATATTCATCACTAATATTGCGTCCTCCTACTATGAATTCTTTGCCATTATTGGTGTGAGCAATAGTAATCTTATGATGCATTCTGCGAAGGAAAGTCTTTAGAAAACTCCTCATTTTAGTCAACGACGTCACCGTTTCCAAAGCCGTAGGATTGGTCATAACTGATTGCAAGACGCTGAATTTCAAACTATTTAATTCTGCTGGGGAAATTTTCCCACCTGCTCTTAATTTTTGCAATTCTGCCAGCAAAGTTGCCTGACTTTCCACCAGGGGTTTAATAGTCGGAGAGGACATCATTCCCAAAAGCAGCATTTCACCGTTTTGACTCATTAATCCCTGGATGAAAGCATCGGATTTTGCCATTTTCAGTTCATCACTCAGATAATTTTTGAAATCCTTGGTAGGGGGTCTGAATCGCTTGATTTTTATTTGAGGGTTGGTGCTTAAAAACTGAAGCCATGGAATATATTTCTCACTCATAAAATAATCAACGATCAAGTGGATTTCAACTCCTCTACTTGCTGCCTCCATCATTTTCTGTGCCAGATACGATGAAGAGAAATCATCTTCAAAAATAAAATAGGCCATACTAATTGTGGTACCCTGTTGTGCATTTTCAATCATGGATATCTTCTTCAAAAATCCCGAATCTCCCACTAGATGAATGATAGTATTTTCCATCTCTCCTGGAACAGAATTCTCCAAAGAACTTGGCAAAAACCCATGCATATCGGTGCTGGAGGGGCTCCGGTTACCGGTTACCAAAAATGCTGAACAGGAAAATAAACTGCTAATTAAAATAATACCCAAAAAAGAAAGTACAGATAATTTCATTGATTTCCCCTTTTTATAGACTCATTATTTTTCATTTTTAACAGGAATAGGCGGCAGCGGCGGGGGTGACTCCAACTCCAAAACCACTGCTTCATTATTAATACCATAGTCATCTTGCAATGCTGACTCAGGCGACTCTGCCATGTCACTAAAATCAATTTTGCCATCGTCTTCATTGTCGGCATCAATGGTTTCTTCCAGCTCCACCAACTCATCAATTTCTTCATCTACCGAATCAATCAATTGATTGACAAACTCGGAATCAATGGCGCCTGGATCACCATAGCGAAGACTGATCCGCTCTTCCCAATTACCCTGGATAATTTCCTTCAAGGTTCTAAAATAAGCATAGGTCACACCATTGGTTTTGGCGAAAAGATTATTAGCTATAATGAAATACACCAGCACCATGGTGACCGTAGTGACCATGACAATGGATGAGAGTAATTCCTGTTGCGTGCTGAAAAACAGCATGTGACTTTGCTTTATTTGTAAAACATCCACGGCAAAATTGGTTACCTTTTGATAAATATCCTTGCTCACAAAATCCAATCCGATAGTGGTGACGATGGTAATTACAAAAAGTAAAAGGACGTATATCAAATAATGAAGGTAATCAAACACCACTCCTCTGATATTCCAAAATTTCATTGGTATTTCAGATTTAAGTACCACCCCTGACCCACGACAATCCACCATATATTCAAAAAATAATTTTGCAAATCGCATGAGGTATTCTCTCTTTTCAAGTGTCGAGAGTTTAAATTCTGCGCTGGGATCCTCCATCAACTTTACGGAAAATTTGCCAATTTTTCTGAAACTTCTAAGGAGGAGATTGGCAAGATAAAATCCAATCACATACAGAAAAATAAAATACAAAAAAAACAAGGGTGTGTAACTTTTCAGATCGCTTAATATTTGTTTATAAAACAATCCCTTGAGGTTTATGGTTCTAAGCATACTCGATAAAAAAAAGCCATACATGGTCTCTAGGAAAATCCAAAACCCAAAAGAGATAATGATCAGGGAAATAAAAGGTACAAATGCCACCTTGAAAGCTGTTATATGTTTGAATTTAGTATCAGTGGATAATTTATAATTAAGAATAAAGTTCATTTATTAGTCCCTAAAAAATAGACCTTCTCAAACCATTATAAACGATTCATATTTAAATAATAATAAGAACAAATTTACCCATTTAATGATAGATTACTTGCTGAATCCAGAGCAATTCAATCAAATGTTTGACTGTAAATACTACAAAAAAACCATATTTTTATCCGCCGAGTCAAATCTTATTGTATACCTTAAGTGAAATACACTTGGAGCACTACTTATGATTTATCTAATTTTGATCACTCTCCTTTCTTCTTTTTCAACTATTTCCATGTCCGCTATGTTTGAAAAAAGAATAGATGTCGGATTAAAAAACCTCTCTATTTTATCCGATGAAATCAATCTTTTTGGTTCCACAGAGCTCACCCGTCTGACCTTCTCCAGTGCCTTTGCCAACGTAACACTTAGGGATCATCAATTAAAGAAATATGACATAAAGATCAGTCCGGAAATGATCCAGGTGGTGGGCGGCGATTTTAATTATATGTTTCCCAGTTTTGCCAATTTCGATGGCATAAATTATAAGAAAATCCTCTCTAATACTTTCGATTATCAACTCTATAATAATATTCTCGCAATCAAATCTGACTATTTTGAAATTGAAACCGCTACCTATTATTTAAAGGCCATCATGTTCAGCCTGGAATGTTTTCTTGACAACAATGAAATCGACATTGAACGCTGTTTGAATAATTCCCAGGTGACTTCCTATGATCAAGTCATTCCCCCGTCCATTCATTTTAATAACGCCGAATCAGATTTGGAAATCAACGCCAATAACATAACTTTGACACCTGACCGATTGAAAATTGATGCCAACCGTTTAAATTATGTCTCGCAAGCAGTGGAAGTGGCTCTCAAGGAAAGCCAGATCGAGTGTCAAAAAAGCTGGGTGACCCCTAAATCTCAAGGGCTTGATTTTGTTTTGGGATGCCTGAACGATGGAAATCTCAAAAAAGGCTGGTTTGAAATATTCCTTCCCGAGCAATCAATCAAGGCAACCCTCTATAACAACCACATGTCCATAAATGATTATAACTTTGATTTCAATTTAAAAAGCAGCCAGATAGAAATGAAAGACCAGGCCATCTTTACCACCGAAAAAACTGCATTTACCTGCGCTGCCCAGACTCACATCCAAAACCTTGAAACATTTGATTTTAAAAAAATGTTATTTGAATGCGCTAACAAACTCAGTAGTGACATAGAAAATCTCCAGTATAAGGCCAAAGATTTTGCCTTGAGCATGGGTAACTTCCATTATGAAACTCAAGCGGGTGATTTAACTAAAATTCATGCCCAAATCAACAACATTTCAGGTAGCAAAAGCACTAGCAGTTTCCTGATCCCCAAGGTAAAGGCCAGTTGTAATAGCATCAAAAGCTTTGACATCAGTGACTTGATTACCGATTGTCTGATGGACGGTACTATCGAACTTCCCACCATCGATTTCAGTGACCAGGAAACCAAATCAAACGTTAAAATCAATATTTCCAGCGCCAATATAAAAAACAACCAATTTATTTTAAATGCCCCCATGATTTCCATCACCTCCCCGACCATAATGGCATCTATTCATAACGTCGAAGCCAGCTGTAAAAGAAATCAGGATGATCCACCCTTGGATTTTGAATTACTGCAGCGAAGGTGTTTTGAAAACTCACTGCTGAAAATTCCACTGATCAAGGCCACCAATAATAAATATGATCTCCAGATTGAAATAAAAGATGTGTCGGTGGATAAAAGCCAATTATTTTTAAACATTCCTGCTGCCAAATATAACCTAAACAACCAGTGTATCTATTTTGAGAAAATGAGTTTTTTGTGCAACCCCAACGTTACGTTTGAAAACTTCCAGGATTTGAATATTAACAACGTGCTTGATAATTGTGTTAACAATACCCAAATTTCCATCGATAATGTCAAAAATGCTCTCAATGGAGGCAGTAAGAAAACTAAATATGAGGATGTAGAATTTGTTACGACAAATTCCAATTTCACCTTAAAACTTAAAAAGAAAGTCATGTTGATTCCAACCAATGTTACTTTTAAAGGTAAAATAAAGTTTAACAAGGAAACCTCGGAAATTATTCTAGACGTGAAAAGCGCCTCTGCCGGCCCATTACTTGGGAAAAATTCCATTTTATTTTTCATGAAAAACTTTTTTTCAGATAAAAACATCCGGGTGGAAGGCAGCAAGATCATTGTCAAACTTGGTGATCAGTAATTCAACTTTTACATTGCCGTAATTGAGATACCCGAATCAACGTAAATAACTTGACCAGTCACCGCTTTGGATAAATCAGAGGCCAGCCATACTGCTGCACCACCTATATCCTCGGTGGTGACATTTTTATGCAAAGGTGCTCTTTGTTCAATTATTTCACGGAAATTGTGAATGGTTTTTATCCCCGAAGAGGCCAGCGTTTTTATGGGTCCTGCGGATATGGCGTTAACTCTGATTTGGTTCTCCCCCAAATCATCGGCCAGATACCTGGTGGCTGATTCCAAGGCTGCTTTAGCTGCGCCCATAACATTATAACCTTTCAAAACTTTTTGTGATCCATGGTAGGTCATCGCCATGGCAGAACTGCCCTGAGGCATCATGGTTTTCAAATGTTTAAGAAGTGCGATAAAGGAATAGACCGAGATATCAAAGGCCTGCATAAACCCTTCTCTTGAGATATCACTAAATCTCCCCCTTAAATCCTCTTTATCAGCATAAGCCAAAGAGTGCACCAGGATATCCACTCTTCCCCATTTTTTCTCCACCACATCTTTTAATTTTTCATAGTGATCATCATTGGTCACATCCATCTCTTGTAAAAAGTCCACCGGAAAATTTTGAACAAGTGGATCAATTCTTTTTTTAAAAAGATCACTCTGATAAGTGAGTCCTATGTTAGCACCATATTTTTGAAGCTCTTTGGTTATTCCCCAGGCAATAGATCTTTCATTAGCAACTCCTAGAATGAGTGCATTTTTATTTTTCAGTAAATTCATAATTATCCCCACTTAAATCAAAACAATTAGTGTAATTTTAGACTTATTATTACATTGCTTAATTGGCACCTCTATTTCAAGCTGCTTTTTTAATAGCATCATAGAGTTTCATAATACTTTGAATTGTTGGATTAGCATCATCACCAATCATGTGATAGAGGGCCCTTCTCGAAACTCCCATACTTTGAGCGATAGCACTTTTATTATGTACCTCTAAATATGCATTAATCACTATATAATGCAACTTACCTTTTCATTTTCTTTTGAATCTTATCTTTTTTAAGTCCGTACACGATGTTTTTTTTCTGATAATTGTTATAAGCACAGACCCTGGCAGGAAATTGTTTTTTATAATAAGTTCCGTAATGTAAATCAAGTTCCGGCAAAATGCCCAGATCCAATTCCAAGCGTATACGATTCCATTCGCTGATTATGCTGGAGTTTTTACAAATAGCAACGATCTCACTACCTTCCCCTGCATGATAATCCTTGTAAGGAGTGGCCAGAAGGATGGCACACGCTTCATTATAAGTATCCATATTGACCAATATCCCATCATCAAAATCATTTTTTATTTTTTTAATTTCGTTCAAAATGGTCTTGCGCAGGGGTTTGACTTCCACAAAGGATTTTAAATTATAAGTAATGACATCCATAGATCGCTGACGGTCATCCAAGGCCCTTCTTTTATCGTTATCCAATCCTTCTTTTCTTAAAGTTTCCAAAACGTTTTGTCTCTTCAGATGAATCAGCTCATCTTCCAGCGGAGAAATTTCCCCCAGTTTGATTTTGGCTTCCAGGTCTTTTTTTAGGATAATCTCGAATTTAGGGCCTAGCAGAAGCGCCCGGTTGTCCTTAAATAGAAGCAAGTCGGACAGTAGCTTGATTCTGGAAGCAGCATCCATCAAGTTGTTGTCGAGAACCCCCTCAATACTTTCCATAATTATTTTGATTTTAATGGCTTCCTGCAGAGGGGTCGGACAGCCGGCCTTGGTTGAATTGATACAAGTGTCATCACCCATATGATAAGCAAAGTATATTTTGAATGTTTCAATAACTCCCAAAATATAATCATGAAGTTCTTTCAGGCTTTCTCTCGGAGATAAATCATAAATTGTATCCTTCACTTCAGCGTAGGCTAATAACACTCCAGGGTCCCCCAATCTTCGTTTTAATAAATCGCGATCCATATCCTTGCTAACAGTAGTAGAAATCATCTGGATATTCTTTTCCATATTGGAGATCATAAGATTTAAACTATCTACGCTGGTGGGAGGGTTACCGTAATACATGCTTAAAAAAATCATAAACCGGTCACAGTCAATATCATTTGCAGGACAAGGAGGTGCGGTGGCAATAGTGTTGGCGATCTCTGGTGGTGCCACCAGGATATAATTCATAAGTTCTGCATTAAATCTCTGGGTAAAGTAAATAGTTCCAGGTTCTACCTCAATCATGCCCGATGATGAGGATGTAGACAATCCAGTCATCAATATTTGCAAGGATTGGGTATAATTTCTTATCAAATTAAACTTATCTCCACCCTCTTCAATTTTTTCTTTCATTTCATTAAATTTAGCAATCACCAAATTCAAAATCGCCTCGGCTGAATTAATTTGTTTTAACATCATATTTTGCGAGTAGGCATCCATGGTATTGGCGGCGGGTGTTCCGTAATACAACCTTTTAATCCACGACTGGAATACCGGCAAAGATTCGGATTGAATGTCTATCCCCTTCCAAACCACCTGAGATTGATTATTTTCCCCAACTAAATCAATCCGCATTAATTCCTTTATCAAGCTGATTTCGGTTTGTTTTTCACAATAATAATTCGATTGCATCTCAATCATGCAAATCAGATTGTAAAAAAGATTCGATTTGTCCAATTCATCAATGTATTTCCACTGATAATTTCTAATGGCCTGCCCCAACTGGGTTACCAGACTACCAATGGTGTTACCGACTCCTGCCCATAACGGATTAAGTCCAGCAAGGCTTGCAATACTGCCGGTAAGATTAATCATTCCGCCCAAGACACTGGCTGCTTTGGCCGGATCCTTTGCAAAGCACCCCTCATAGGTGGAAACGTCACTAATGACGTTGGAGATCTCCATCACCAGATTTTGAATATTGGCCTGTTTGAATTCATCATCCAGATCACTGCTGACAATCTTCAAACTTGCCTCACTTTCAATCAAGGCACTCTGAGCACTTAACATTTCATTCATGACACTGGCCCGATCTTCTGCGCTGGTGGTATCATTGTAAACGCTATAAAGTTGCTCAAGCTGTTCTTTTTGCAGCAAAATGTCTGCCTCTTTTGAGCGATTGACCAAGTAATAGTTATAAAATTTGGAAATATCATCCAATGATTGAAAACTTCGATCGGATACGGCACAATTGGTTTCCGCTTTTAATTTTCTTAGGTCACTGATCAAACTACTGGTATATTGCAAGGCTACCTGGGTGTTACTGCCAATAAAAGAACAATAGTTATTTGATGCATACAAGTGAAAAGAAATAAATAACATGCAAATCATAATAATTACTTTCATCAATACCCCCGAAAATTGCATCTTAAAAAAAAACCAAATTGTGTCATTGGTCACACCGAATGGGAAGCATAATAGTACATTCCCAGATGCCAGATGCTGGGTGCCATAACCAAATCTTGATAAAAATCATTATATTTTAAGTAGTCAATTTAGGTCTGTATCTTTAGAATGACATGGCTTTAGAATTGAATTTTTAAGGAGTCTTTGACATGGGTGCTCTCAACATTATCGTAACTGTAAAACAGGTCCCGGATACACATAACATATCAGGGGAAGCCATGAAAGAAGACGGAACTGTTAACCGCGCAATGCTTCCAACTATCTTTAATCCAGAGGACTTAAACGCCCTAGAGGAAGCTTTAAAAGTTAAAGATAAGCTGGGTGGAAAAATTACTGTTATAACCATGGGCCCACCAAAGGCAGTTGATGTTTTAAAAGATTCCCTCTACAGGGGAGCCGATGAAGCCATTTTAATTTCTGATCGAAAATTTGCAGGTGCAGATACGCTGGCGACTTCTTATTCTCTTAAATGTGCCATTGAAAAAATTGGTAAGTATGACCTTATCTTTTGTGGAAGGCAGGCAATTGATGGTGATACCGCCCAGGTCGGGCCTCAGATTGCTGAAAAACTCAAAATCAATCAAGTCACCAATATCATCAACGTCGAAGAGGTCACTCACAGCTCGATAACCCTTAGAAGACAAACTGAATATGGACAAGAAATTGTTAGATCCAATTTCCCAGTGCTTATTACCGTAACTTCAGAAACCAATGAACCAAGATTTCCGAGCGCTAAACGAGTGATGATGTTTAAGAATATCACTAAAAAAGAAACAGAAGAATCTTACGACGAAACCTACCTTAATACCGAAGAAGAACGCCCTAAAAAATACATCACTGAATGGACTGCCGAATCCATCGGGGCCCACGATATGAAAATCGGTCTGAGCGGCTCACCTACAAAAGTGAAACATATCGAAAAGGTGGTGCTCACTTCCAACAACAAAAATATGCAAGATATTCCAAACACTGATGCTGGCATCAATGCCCTCATAAATGCACTTAAACATGAGCATATTTTTGGATAGGAGATAAAGATGAATGCACCAATCCTGGTCTATATTGAACATAATAATCAAAAAGTTGCCGACGTTAGCTTGGAACTTGTGAGCGAGGCCACTCGCCTTGCCGCCAAATTAAATTGTGAAGTTCACGGAGTGGTTTTATCTCATAATGCCGCTAATGAACTGGCTCTACTTGGCCACTATGGATGTCGAAAACTATATTTCATCAAGGATAAACGTTTAAATCATTTCTCATCCGTCCCCTTTTCCAAAATGGTTTCCAATATTATAAAAAAACACAGTCCCCAGATTGTGCTTTTCGGAGCAACCAGCACCGGTCGTGATATCGCCCCAAGAGTCGCCAGCGAACTTGGCTGTGGACTTACTGCTGATTGCACCAAGCTTGAAATTGGCAGTCACTCTATCAAGGATAAAACTTTTGACAATACTCTGCTGCAAATCAGGCCTGCTTTTGGAGGTAATATTGTAGCAACGATTGTTTCACCAGAATCAAATCCTTCCATGGCATCAGTCAGAGAGGGGGTCATGAAACTAAATACACCTGATTCTTCTAAAAAAGTTGAGATTATATCTGAATCCTGTAGCGTAGATGACGGTGATTTTCTAAGCGAAATTTTGGAAGTTATTCGTGAAGAAAAAACTGTGGATCTCAAACAGGCACGCATCATCGTGGCAAGTGGTATGGGTGCAAGTTCTCCTGAATCCATTTCGCTTATAAAACAACTTGCCAAAACCTTAGGCGGTGAAGTGGGTGCCAGTCGACCAGTGGTCGATGCTGGATTACTTGCTAAGGATCATCAAGTTGGACAAACCGGCATCACCGTCAGACCTAATTTGTATATCGCTTGCGGAATATCAGGACAAATTCAACATATGGCCGGCATGAGCGAGGCCAAGCGAATAATCGCCATCAACAAGGACCCCGATGCCCCGATTTTTAAAATTGCCAACTACGGGATTGTTGGAGATGTTAAAGATGTAATACCAAAAATGATTAAGGCTTACCGCGGATAACTAGAGGATAAATATATGTCAAACTTTTATAGTGATAATCAAGATATTATGTTCCATATAGAGAATGCAGATCTTCGAAGAATCGTTGAACTAAAAGAAGACAACTTCGCTGATTCTAAAACCTGTAGCTATTCACCACTGGACTATGAAGATACCATTGATAATTATAAAAAAGTTCTGGACATCGTTGGAGATATTACCGGAAACTTCATTGCTCCAAGGGCAGTGGAAGTCGATCAACTGGGTGCCACCTTCAAAGATGGCCAGGTCAGTTATGCCAAGGGTACTAAAGAGGCCATTGATATCTTAAAAAAAGCTGATTTGATGGGCATGACACTTCCAAGAATTTACGAAGGCCTCAATCTGCCAAAGACTATATACTCCATGATCATTGAAATGGTCTCTCGTGCTGATGCCTCCTTAATGAATCTCGTGGGGCTTCAAGACATTGCTGATACCATTTGTAAATTTGGAACCGAGGATCAAAAGAAAAGATATCTCCCCCGTTTTGCCAAGGGCGAGGTCATGGGTGCCATGTCATTAACCGAACCAGATGCTGGCAGTGATCTCCAGGCGGTTATGCTTAAAGCTACGCAAAACCCTGATGGAAATTGGTATTTAAACGGCGTAAAAAGATTTATCACCAACGGTTGCGCTGATATTTCCTTAGTACTTGCCAGAAGTGAAGATAAGACCAGCGATGGTCGAGGACTGTCTCTTTTTGTCTATGAAAGAGACGAAAATATGAAGATTAGAAGAATTGAGCATAAACTGGGTATTCATGGCTCTCCCACCTGTGAATTACAATTTAATAATGCCAGATGTGAATTGCTTGGAACCAGGCGTATGGGCCTTATCAAATATACGATGAGTCTTATGAATGGAGCACGACTTGGAATCGCAGCTCAATCTCTTGGGGTTGCCGAAGCTGCTTATAGAGAAGCTTTAAAATACGCTAAAGAAAGAAATCAATTTAAGAAAAAAATTATCAATTTCACAGCGATTTATGAAATGCTCACCGATATGAAAATCGGATTAGAAGCTTCGCGTGCGCTTCTTTATGAAACCAGTAAGATCGTTGATATCAAAGAAGGACTTGAAGAGCGAATTGAAAAATATCCAGAGAGAAAAACTGATCTTCGAGATGAAGTTAGTAAATACACCAAACTGGCAGGACTCTTTACCCCAATTGCCAAAGCTCACAACACGGAAATGGGAAATAAAATCTGCTATGATGCCCTTCAAATTCATGGTGGAGTTGGCTTTACCACTGAATTTAATGTTGAAAGACATGCCAGAGATGTACGCATCACTAACATCTATGAAGGCACTACCCAGATGCAAATAGTTGCCGCAATTGGTGGTGTTACGAGTGGGCTAGTTAGTGAAAGACTAAACGAATACGAAAATGATAATGACTTTAATAAGGTACCCGAACTTTTTAAATCACTGCAAGAACTTCGAACCAATTTAGAACTGGCCATTTCCCATATCAAAAAAAGAAATGATGTCCTGTCTATTGAATTCCACGCCAGAAGACTAACTGAGATGGCCATTTATACAATCAATTCTTATCTACTTGCCATTGATGGACTAAAAAATGAGAGAAAAAAACAAGTCGCTTTAATATACGTAAGTAAAGCACTTCCTGAAAGTAGAAGCAGGCTTGATTTTATTTCCTCTAACGATTATTCGATTGTGGAAATGCATGAGGGAATTTTGTTTTCCTAACTATTTGAAACACTATTGTCATCAATCTTGACTTATTTACCATGGCATCTTTCACTCATAGAACCTAAGTCAATTGATTATTTCCAATACCTCAGTTAAAATAAAGATTGAAACATTCATTTATTTTCTAAGGGGGATTAGTCATGATTAACCAATTATACGTTATTGCCTTTTTTTTCTTCACATTTCAAATAATTAATATTGCTCTTTCTGGTGAGCCAACTCAGAAACAAAAAACACCCGATAATTCCATAAGTCAGCCCATTCTTCAAGCTGCTTTAAAACCCATCAACGATGTCACCATCAAACTCTTATCAGACAAAGTTGATCTACTTATAAAAGATCCTGAAGCCTATTTAAAAAATCACTTTAAATCGACAACCCAATTTAAGGATTTAAATTCCTTAAAAAGCAATATCACAAAAAATGCGAGCGAAATTAAAAAAGTAAAAATGAGTATAGAAAAAGATGGACTTCATCTGACATATTTGAATTATGCTTTGACTATTTCCGCCCACGGTATTGGAAATAATCCATATATGATTAACAATCGTCCCTTTTCATGGGATTCTCAAAAGGATACTTTTGATGCATTAAAGGAAAATATCAAAAAATTAATCGTTGTTACACCTCAAACCACATTCGAATTTTCAATCATATCAAAGGCACAGGCTGCTGATGAGCCAGCTACTAATGATTCCACTTTGATAAAAGCAGCTGATATTCTAAGCAGTGTGATTGCGTCGGTCGACGTCGACCGTTTCATCTTCTTATGCAATGAAGGGCTTGTAGAAAAGAAACTTCAATTTTACACAGCCATCAAAAAAGGAGAGCAGATTTTACGAATGGCCTCAGAAGGATGCGATACCGATTTAGCCGAAATAAAAAAACAGGTTAAAGATGCAACAAGAGGCAACTTTTTGGAGGTTATCGATACCCTGGGATTAATAAGTTTCTTAAAATCTTATAATGCAGCCCTCCCTATAACGTCTGACATCATGAATTGCAACGCCAAAGATGAGCAAAATCATTTCAATAGTACGTGTATTAAAACCTTAAAAACCATATGTAAAGACTGGTACCTTCTTAACGCCTGTCTTTCAGAATCGAAAAGCCTTGCGGATAATTACGTTGACAGTGGTAAAACTATTAATAATTACAGCGCTAATGAAAAACGTTATAGTTTCAAACCTTCTAATGAGGAATACAAGCCTCTAATGGAGGCACTTACTGGAGAAGAAGTTAAATCAAAATAATTCATTTTCAGGAATTTCATAATTACTTGTTAAACCCACATTGTCACAACTAGACAACTGATTCTGATGATGTGGGTTTTTCGTTTCAATTTACTTTAATCTACGTAAGTAAGGCCCTTCCCGAAAGTAGAAGCAGGCTGGATTTTATTTCCTCTAACGATTATTCGATTGTGGAAATGCATGAAGGGATTATTTAATATTCAGCGCCAATTGTCTGATTTCATATAATCATATCAATTGTATCACCTCCTTAAAGCATGAATCAATTGAATCAATTGATTCAATTGATTCAATATGGTATAATGAATTGTATCAATTGAATCTTGCACATGGTGGGAATTATGAAACATTTTATCGAAAGTAGCACTTTGGAATTCAAAGAAGATATTCCACAAAACGACCAGATTGTTCAGACAGTTATAGCATTTTCTAACACCCACGGAGGAAAACTTTTAATCGGAGTGAATAATCACGGAAAGATTGTTGGACTAAATGAAAAAAAAGTAGGATCTCTTATGGAAAGATTATCCCAGATTATTCATGACAGTATACACCCAACCCTTATGCCAGATATACATCTCGAGCGTATTAACCAATTACCAATCATTGTAATTGACATTGCTCCAGGAATTCACCGACCTTATTATAAAAAGTCGCTTGGAAATATGAATGGAGTTTATATTCGAATTGGGCCAAGAACAATTAAAGCGAGCATCGAACAAATTCATGAGCTTCAATGGAAATCCAAAGGATATAGCTTCGACCAAACCCCTGAGTATAAAGGCACAATGGAAGATTTGGACAACAAAAAAGTAAAATCATTCCTATCCTCAAGAATATATCATAGCAAAAAATCCATTAAACTTACATCTGAGTTATTAAAATTATATTTTTTGAGTTTTCAAGAAGGCGATAGAACCTACCCGACCAAGGCAGCAATCTTACTTTTTGGAACAAATACCAATTTAATTTATCCAGATAATATCATCCTCTGCACCAGATTTGTTGGAAATAGCGGTCGAAATGCCAAAGATACCATGGATTGTTCAGGCGATCTTTTTTCTCAATTTGAACTGGCCTATGATTTCATTTTATCTCACTTACAAAAAGGGCATATTATTGGTGATAAAAAAAGAAAGGCCCATTACGACATCCCCATCATGGCCATCAGAGAAATCCTAATCAATGCCATTGTTCATAGGGATTATTCGATGAATTCTCCTATCAAGATTGCAATCTATGACGATCGGATTGAATTTTTTAGTCCTGGTCAGATACCTGGCCCTATTCATATTGATGATCTTAAAAATGGACTCACCTATATAAGAAACACGGCCATTTCAAAATGCTTTAGGGAGGCAGGGCTTATTGAAAAGCTTGGTACTGGTATCCCAACTACGTTTGAACTCTATGAAAAAGAAAATTTAAATGACCCTCAATTTATTTCAAATGGCCCCTACGTTAAAGTCATTTTACCTAGAACAAAAAAAACCTCCACTCAAACATTCAACGGCTGGGAAGAACAGCTTGAGATCTTGATTGATGCCAATCCTGAAATCACTGTCAAAATGGTTATTGAAAAACTACAATGCTCAAGGATAACGGCGAGCAGACTGCTAAAAAAACTAGTTACCAAAAAACGACTGCGCTCATTTGGCAAGGGCCCTGCTACGAAATACATCAAATAAGAACTGCGTACCTCTAAACGTTTGTTATAATTTCAATTTCACCATCTGTGACAACATCTTGAATGCAATCCCAAATAGATTTCTTTGAGGTCCAGCTAGATACGCAGTTCACCTTGCTAAGTCACCTATTGACAGGCCAAATCTCCACAATCTTTTTTTGCATACTGTTTTTTAGCGAAAGCGCAAGTGAGAAGACCTTACTTCACGTAGTCCAACAATTCAATTTCCCACTCTTTACACTCCGTTTGAACGTCTGGAATGTCTTCGGCCTTTACTTCGCAGGCCTTTTTAGAGGTATTCGTTAGATCCACAAAATGGTTTGCGTAATTTTGGCAAAGAGGACCAATGGGAATAGAAAAGTATGTTTCAATTATGCCTTGCTGATTTTTAATTCCATACACAACTTTTGCAGTTTTCAAATTAGGTAAAAGCGTTGTAATAACTGGCCTATTGGAAATACCAAGAGTACCAACCATCAGCATCTCTTTATCAATCTCAGTCCAGTCAGCAAGAAGCCGGTTATGTTTCATATCAACGATGTTCCAAATCACGGTATTAGGCAATGATGCTAAGGTGTGATTTGAAATTGTGGTGGTATAAGTAAATGCCCATGCAAAGTCTGTGTCATAAGCGTAATGAATTCCAAAGCTGGGTTGACCATTGGCATTTGGTTTCAAAGTGAGTTCTTGTTCAGCGGCGAACGTACTGAGTGAAAACAAAAAAGCGACGGTAAGGGCGATTGATTTAATTTAGCCTCCTAAGACACTTGGGTAATGCAGACCATAACAAATTTACATACCACCGACAATTATAAAATTGGGCCCATAAAAATCTTTCTTATTTAAAAAGATACGCGATCCCTATTCAATAATTTTTCCATCATCAGGTTCCATAAACCAGTAATGCCATTCCCGAAAGTAGAAGCCGGCTGGAGTTTATTTCTTCCAATGATTACTCGATCGTTGAAATGCATGAAGGGATTATCCATTGATAAGAAGGTGGACCTTACATGCATAAATAGTGGGCGGTCGCTGCTTAATAGAGCGCATTTATTACCCTGTACTCCAACTAGCTAATAATATTACAAACTTTTTTTACCTCTTTTCAACTTGCTGTTTTTGTAAAGACAACAGCTCCCCTATAGATATTAATTGTTCCCATGGCAAAGCCGGATTAAAATGTACGAAACAATGTTTTTAGTTAATTGATTTTGCAGTTGCACGTGTGCCCCATGACAAAATCAATGGATATTGTGTTGTGGCCTTTTGATTATGAAAAAACGTCAATCCAAAACCTTTCAAACGCTAGTTCAGGCAATCCGTGCTCGAATGGGTTCCTCTGTTCAAGCTGTATCGTTGAATACATTTCATTCTAGAAAGGATTTTTTGCCAATTGATGACCAGGCCAAAAAAAGGGGGACTAATATGTATGCTAGAACACCACCTTAGTTTTTCGATTTCAAATGAATGGTTCTGTTAGAGATTTTTTGGTTTTATTTTTTTATGCTTTTTGAAATCTGTGTTTTTGTGTAGTACGTTTGTTCCATGTGTACGTTTGATAGAAACAAAAGCAGGAAAACCGGAATATAAAGTTGAGATCATTATCGACTTTATGGCCGTTTCATTAGGAGACGGTATGGTTTTCACAACATTTATAAAATTATTATTTATTGCTTCTCTTTTGATCGTTTTATCAGCATGTCAGAAGGAAGAATTTTTTGAGAAAGCTTATCTCGAGGGTACCGACGTTGTCGTTGATACATCTCCTGATATCGACCTTCCTATTCTTGACGAGGTTCCACTTGAAGAACCAACCCCAGTAGTTGAACCAACCCCAGAAGTTGAGCCAACCCCAGAAGTTGAACCAACTCCAGTAGTTGAGCCAACCCCAGTAGTTGAACCAACTCCAGTAGTTGAACCAACTCCAGTAATTGAACTCTCTTTAGTGTCAGAACAATTTATTCAAAAAAATGTTGGCGGTAATTCAGGTAAAGTCGACATTCTATGGGTAATTGACAACTCCGGTTCAATGGGTGACGAGCAACAAGCTATTGCCAGAAATTTTCAGTACTTTATCAATGCTTTCATTAATAAGGGAGCTGATTTTAAAATGGCAATCACCACCACAGACACCACCAACAACTACAATGGTAACATTACTTGCGGTTACGATTACTACGCAAGAAAAACCAATGTTTGTGGAGCTCCTGGCATCATCAGCTCAGATGAACTTATCTATAAGTTATCTGCTGAAGCAGCCAGCTATGATCTTAATGAATTTTTAGATGACTTCATGAAGTACATCTATGTAGGAGCAAGAGGTTCAGGTTATGAAAGAGGTCTCAAAGCTACTTCTTCTTTCTTGACCAAGTACAATCAGAGCTTCCTACGTGATGAGGCTTTCTTTGCTGTTATCGTTGTTAGTGATGAACAAGATCAATCTCCTGATACCGTTGCTAATTATGTAAATTTCATCAGATCACACAAAACTAACGAAGGTATGGCAAAAATCTATTCCATCGTCGCTCAAGCAGCTACTTCACAAAACACGATTGGAAGCAGATACATGGAAGCTTCAGATTTAACAGGTGGAATTCACGATGATATTAAAAAAGATTTCTATGAAACACTTCTTAATATCGGTGGTTCTATTGTTGAATTATTAGATAGTTTTGCCCTGGCCCAAGGACCATATGCTGGAACTGAAGTTATAGTTAAAGTTGACGGTGTTGTTATGAATTCAGGCTGGATTTTTAATGCCTCTAACAACTCAATTAAATTTAATGAAGACAGCATTCCTGCAGAAGGCAGCATCATTACTATCGATTATTATGTACAAATGTAAGGATTAATAACCGGTCGGGATAACCATGAGTTATCCCGGCCTCTTTTAGTGTAAGTAATTTGATTGTTTAAGATTTGGTTAATTGTAAGAAAAAAAAAATTGAAGTTTTAAGCGCTATGCGTTATTTTAAAATAAGGATTCTTTTCTTTAGATTTTGTGTCAGGACGTTAGTGATGGTTGAAAAAAGTGGATGCACAATCTCAAAGTTTTCCAGAAGAGTTTAGGTCACAGGCTACGAAACTTAAACTTTGGCTTCTAGGTATATCCCATGAAAAACAATTTTTTTCAAAGCGAAATCGGCCGGGTTATTCTCCTGTTGTTTCTAATTTTCATCTTTATCGTACCAACATACCTGCAAGCTACGGAAAAAGACCTTTACGATTTTTTGTGGCTTGATCAGGATAAGAAAGTTTATGTTTTACAAAACAAAAACTATAAAAAGAAAAATTCTTTTTATTTTGATGTTGGTTACTCAAAAGTCATCAACCAAAAATTCATAAGCGGTAAGGCCCTGGCTTTAAGGACTGGTTTTTATTTCCATGAAGAGTGGGGGGTGGAACTGCTCTACAATACTTACTTTAATTCCAACAACGATACATTTAATGCCGTTCAAAGAGTAAATGGCAGTGTACCCTTTGTCAGGAAATTGACCGGAAGTTACGGTGGTCTTCTCATATGGTCACCCTTTTATGGAAAGATCAACACCTTTAATAAAATTTATTATTTTGATTGGTCCTTTGGACTAGGTGTTGGGAATGCAGATTTTGAAAACAACCTGATTTCTGCAGGTGATGAAAATGTTCCAGACTCTTACGATAAAAAAAGTGGCATGGCCATCATGATAAAATCCAATTTAAAATTCCATATTTCCAAACATATCCATTTAAATATTGAGTATCTCAATACTTCATATAACGACCGCAGCCCTTCCTCTCCCAAAGAAGAAAGAAGGTATAATTCCGACGTTACGCTAGGACTTGGGTTCTCATTCTAAGGTAGAGGCACTATATGAAAAAAATAATGACTATAATACTATTGCTTTTTATTATATGCTCCAGTGCATTTGGATCCCTGGAAAAAGCCAGACAGCATTTCAATAATCCAAATGTTGATCGGAAGAACGAAAAGATCACCTATGAACTTATCATGGGGGATTATTATTTCTCCGCCATTCCATTTGCCATAAAACATCTGGTAAATGCGCAAAAAATCAATCCGGAATTTGAAAGGGCCCTAAAGTCCCTGATCATCAAGGCAGGACCGGAAATCTTTTTTGATGTTCCCACTGAAGCACTCTTAAGACATGAATCCCCCACCCTCTATTTTGTGCTGGGACTGAAATTTTTTCATGAAAAAAATTATGGACAGGCAATAAAATATCTGGAGAAAATTCCAGACGATAATTACTTGCAGCCGGAAGTACGGCTGACCAAGGGGGCTGCATACAGCCTACTTGGCAATAGTGACGCCGGTTATACCGAATACAAAAAATGTTATACACACGCTGAAAATGCCGTAAGTGCAACCTCCAACGATAAAATCAAAAGATATTATGCAATTTTAAAAGAAACTTGTCTGATTCACGTTGCCCGATTAAAATTCACCTCACAGGAATATGACAAATCCATGGAAGCCTACGATGAAATCGACAAGACCTCCTACAAATGGCCTTATGTACTTCTGGAAAAAGCCTGGGTGAAATATAAACAAAACGATTATAACCGCACACTCGGACTGTTGGTTACCTACAAATATCCTCTGCTGGAGAGTTATTTTATGCCGGAGAGTGAGCTACTAACCGCTCTGTCTTACCACAAGCTTTGTCTGTGGGAAGATGCCTTGAGTGTAGTCGATCAATATTACAAAATTTATAAACCCAGGTCAGAGGCCCTGGCATCTGTGCTGATCAAAAACAAAACCTCTGACAGTTATTTCTTTTATTTAACCCACGAATCAACTCAAATGCTGGAAGCCAAGCACCCCTTCATTAAAAGCCTAATCACCCAGATCAAAAAAACAGTTAAATACAATGTTGAATACGGAGCTTACAAAATTGCCATGAAAGAGGCAATCTTGCTGAAAAAAATGCACCGGGATGATTTCATACGGATGCTCATTGAGGATACCGATGCCCAGATCAATTTGAAAATTAAATCCCTGAACTGGTATATTAAGGAATACATGTATGAATTCATCAACAAGATAAATGGCCTTTCCTTCCAGCTGTTTAAAATTAGAATCGATATTATGAGTAAAAAAAGAGACTTGATCTACAAAGGCACCAAACTGATTGCCGATCGAGGTCGTGGTGATTTACAACACGTCAAAAGGACAGTTGATGAGCAGTTTTGGGAATTCACCGGAGAATTTTGGGCCGATGAATTGGGAGATTATTCATTCGGACTTAAATCCAACTGCGAAGAAGTGAAACAAAGAACATTTGAGGACGTAAAGAAGGAGATACTGGAAGAGGAAAAAGGAAAAATGAACACCGAGAAAAAGGATGAAGGTTCCAAGGGGGCAAAAAATGACTAAATCAATAGTTACCATATTTATATTCACTTTGTTGACCTCCAGCTTTCCTGCTTGGGCAGAAAATAAAAAAGAAAAAGTAGTGGTAGAATACAAAAAGTATGAACGGTTTGATCTTGGGAACTTGGAGATCCAAGGTTCCGTCATTGCTCCTGGAGACGTTTCCGTAAAAGAGCGGGAGCGTAAGGTGCTGGAAACTGATTTTTATGATAAAAAGGATTACTTTCCAGATATCAGACGGGATGTTTTAAATTTAAAGTAACCTTTTACTAATCCTTTTAATAACTTGGCTACGAAGTTGGTGTGTCTTTTTCCTCAAGTTTATTCCTCTAAATGTCGATATAAGAACGTGATAGGAACATTTTTCTAGAGGAAATTATATGGAACAAACAATGAGTCAAGTTGCTGCCACTGCCCCCATAAACGAAGCTATTGCGAACACCTCGTTGATTGAGGATATTGCCATTTTTATGAATGATGGTGGTGTGTTCATGTGGATTATTCTGGCGATATGGATTTTTGGAATTTTAGTCACGCTTGAACGTTTCAAATCCTATGCGGTGTTTGATACCAAGGGTGATAGTCTGATGAATATGATCAAAAAGCATGTATTACTCAACAACGTCCAGGAGGCGATCAAGATTTGCAGCAGTTCCAAAGCGCTTCTCCCCTACGTTCTTAAGTCAGGATTAAAAAGAGCAAATCAAAGCAAAGAGCAAATACAGGATGCCATTGAGTCATCCATGCTGGAAGTTCAACCTAAAATTGAAAGATGGATGGGATATTTACAGTTGGTAGCCAATATTTCCACTTTATTTGGGTTGCTTGGTACAATCCAAGGTTTAATTGGCTCATTTAGTGCTGTGGCTACTGCCGATCCTGCCTCTAAGGCTAAACTTCTCGCCATCGGTATTTCAACCGCTATGAATACCACGGCGCTAGGGCTGCTATCCGCAATCACCATTATGATTGCTTACCAGGTACTGCTGAGCAAACATGACAAAATTACCGGAGAAATTGAAGAATATTCCGTAAAATTAATAGACCTTTTGGGAACTAAAAAGGGTGGAAGCTTTGGCATGTCAGGTAATTGTGAAGCACCAGATATCACTAAAGCTGCGTAAAAAAAAATTGAGTGGATTAATGTATGCAAAAATCGTTTAGCAAGTTAAGCAGAAAAACCAAACCCAATTTAATTCCAATCATGGATGCGGTTTTTATATTTATTTTTTTTCTGCTTATGTCCGCCCAGTTTATTGATATATACGAAATCAATTCCGACGCTCCGGCGGTTGTCACTATTGATAAAAAAATTGATAAAAAAGATCCCTTGAATCTGGTTTTGGAGATTACCAAAGACAGCATTATAATAAAGACCGGACTCAGTGAGAAAACTCACTTTGAGCTTAATAAAAAAACTGACGGTAAATATGATCTGGAAAAACTCAATAAAATGCTCGCAGAAATTAAATTGAAAAATATTGATGAGGATGCGGTTATTTTACGTCCGATATCGACAGTCTCTTATGCTGATATTGTCAAGATAATGGACACCACCAGGGAAACCAGTCATAACCAGATCCTTACCGCCCGCAATAAAAAAGGTGAGCTCATAAAGACCACCAGCTTATTTAATAAGATTATTTTTGAAACGATAATTTAGGATAATATGAGAAAAAAACGTTTTAACCGATTAAAAAAAAGTAGCGAGGATAAGGCCCTGGAGCTCGATATCACCTCATTACTCGATATTCTGGTTATCTTGCTGGTTTTTTTATTGAAAAGTTATAATGCTTCAGATTTAAAACTGGATCTGCTGGGAAAGATCGAGTTACCCGACTCAGTTTCTCGAACACTTGGTAACGACTCTGTTATTTTACAGGTCAATCGGGATAAAAAGGTCTGGATAAACAACACTTACGCTGGTGATATTCAAACAGGAGATGAGCGCATTGATTTTATCTATGACAGGCTGGATGAAATAAAGAAGGAAAAGGATAAGACTGCCGATAGCATGAGGGTTCTGGCCAGCGCTATGAAAGACCATAACAAGCAAATCAATATTGTCATGGACAAAACCCTCTCGTATAAAACACTACGTCAGATCATGCATACTTCTGCCTTGGCGGGATACCCAGAGTTTAAGTTTATTGTCCAGGGTAATTACTGATGAGAAGATTTACATATTTAACCATATTCATTTGCTTTATCTTAACTACAAAGGGTTTTAGCAGCGATAAATGGAGTGAGTTAAGTAAACTGGTTGATAGCGAAATAAAGGCCATCACCCAGATCAAGGATAGAAAATCCAAGCTGGAATATCGTCTGTTTGAACTTTACACCGAAAAAATGAAACTAATCAGAGAAGAGGAAAACAAATTATTTCTCCAGGCCACTCCTATCGAGGTTGCCAAAGCTGGCAAAGAAGCCTATTTTAAAAACACCCGAAATGCGTATACGCTTACCAAAAACCACGGTTTTTCAATTTTAAAGCGATGGCCGGATAACCCGTATACCGCAGACATCTACTACACTCTAGCACTTAATTCCAGGGATTACGGAAATGACCAGAATACCGAACCATTTTTTAAACAGACTTTAAGTTTTGCCCCTCGGGATTCCAAAATCGCCCATAACGCCAAGATCTCCCTGGCAGAATACTACTACAACGAAAAAATGTGGAGTAAGGCATTCAAGCTCTACGAGGAAATTTTGATCAAACCTTTGGATGAGTTTCACAGTAAACACTTATATAATTCAGCCTGGTGCCTCTATCAGCTGAGAGAATTTTCAGCTGCTATCAAAAACATGCACCGGGCATTTGCCTTTTCTAAAAACAAAAATTACATCAATATCAATGAACAAATTTTTGATTTTATGGGTTTGTTTCATGTTGATGGCAAGGATATTGCGGGCGGAGTTGATTTTTATGTAAAAAACACTCCAGATCCTGGAACCCATTTAATTAAAATGGCTAAAAGAACCGCCAAAAATGGTCAATTTGAAGATACCAGATATATTCTAAGTAAGGCCTTGATTGAATGCCAGGCCAGAAAACAGCGTGATATAGAAATTAATATTCGCTTAGAAGAATTGGATATTTATCGCAAATTCAAGAAAAATGATCTCCATTTCCAAGTGGCCGATACTTTGGCCAAAATGCAAACTCAAAGTCCACTGCCCTTGGAGCAACAAGCACTGGCAGTAAAGGAAATCAAGGATTACACCGGTTACTTGCAAGTAAGACTCACCAGAAATGCCAAACATAAAATCCAGCACTACAGTAAAAATGACCTGACGGAAATTATTAGTTACTTCGATATTTTAACCAGGCTGGATAAATCCAATATCGACCAATACCGATTTTATCAAGGTGAAACATTTTATGCGGTCAAAGAGTACTCTC
>Ga0208375_1001061_pt1 | contig 33321 bp, 29 predicted proteins | sample RifOxyD1_FD_184038 | JGI IMG/M metagenome (GOLD analysis project Ga0208375, IMG submission 184038) | Soil microbial communities from Rifle, Colorado - Rifle Oxygen_injection D1 (SPAdes) | ecosystem: Environmental > Terrestrial > Deep subsurface > Rock core/Sediment | place: Rifle, Colorado...
CGGCATTCGCCATCGCCAGGATTCCAGGGCGGTCGAACTGATCCGTCGGCTTCGTCTCATCTTCGAAGGTGTACCCTGGACCACCGGTCCCGGTCCCGAGGGGATCCCCCCCTTGGATCATGAAATCGGGGATGATCCGATGAAATATCGTACTGTTATAAAGCGGCTTTCCTTTAACGAGCTTTCCGTTGGTCGGGTCCGTCCACTCTTTCTTTCCCGTCGCAAGGCCAATGAAGTTCTGAACGGTTTTTGGAGCCCGATCGGGAAACAACTTGACCGTGATGTTTCCCGCCGTGGTTTTGAAAATCGCGGTCTTCGATTTAGGGGCGGCCGCCAACGCCGGGAGATCGGCCATCGGCAACAGGACAAATCCAAGAACGAAAAGAATACTCATCATGATCGCCTTACGCATGGGTTATCTCCTTTTTATTTCAGTGCTGTATAGATTCGGTGAACATCGTCGTGGTCGTCGATTGCGTTCAGAAATTCCACAATTTCCTTCTTCTGTTCCTCGGCAACCTCGACATCATTTTTTGCGATATAGCTCAACTCCGAAGTAGTAATCGTCCAACCCGTTTTCGTCAGGGCTTTGCTAACCGAATCCAAGTCGGTCGAATCACAGAAAAACCGGGCTCCTGCATGGCCCTGCGGGATCTCGTGAGCTTCGAGCGGCTCGACATTCTGAGCCCCCGCTTCGATCGCGGCGCCCTCGATATCGATGTTCTTTTCGGCATGAGTCCCTTCGACCACGCCGAGTCGATCGAACATCCAAACGACGCTCCCCATCGAGCCAAGCTGCGCCTTGCGGAAGAGAACCCGGATATCGGCCGCGGTTCGGTTCTTATTTTCGGTCAGGCACTCGACGATAACCGGGACTTTATGAGGAGCGAAGCCCTCATAGGTGACGAGCTCGTAAATGATCTGACCGTCAAGCTGGCCTGACCCTTTCTTGATGGCGCGTTCGATGTTGTCGCGAGGCACGGATGCTTTCTTTGCGGCCTCAACAGCGGCGCGAAGCCGTGCATTGTTATCTGGATTGGAATCGCCGGATTTCGCGGCAACCATGATTTCTTTTACCAACTTGCTGATTAACGCGCCCCGTTTGGAAGAGTTTTCCAGACGTCCCGCGTGTTTCCATTGCGCACCCATGATTATTGTTTATCCTTCCCTGGCCTGAGACTCAAGCCCAGACTCAACCAGACTCAAAACGATTCGCATGGCTCCGGATTTACGGGATCTGCTATACTCAATTCGCTTATGACGAACATTTCGCGAACCGTTCTAGTACTCGGAATCGTCAGCCTCCTGACAGACTTATCCAGCGAAATGATCTATCCCTTGCTGCCGGTCTTCCTCTCCACCGTGCTGGGCGCGGGCGCCATCGCCCTGGGTACCATAGAAGGTGCGGCAGAAGCCCTCGCCTCCGTATTGAAAATGTTTTCTGGCGTCTGGAGCGACCGCATCGGCAAGCGTAAACCCCTGATCACGGCCGGGTACGGACTAGCGGGGTTCGTACGGCCTTTCATCGCGTTAGCCGGAAGCTGGCCTGTCGTTCTCATGATCAGGCTGCTGGATCGGGTCGGTAAAGGCCTGCGCACGTCTCCTCGGGACGCCTTGATCGCGGATGCGACGATTCCCGAATCCCGGGGAACAGCATACGGGTTTCACCGCGCGATGGATCATGCCGGAGCGGTTTTGGGGCCCCTTGTCGCGGGGCTGCTCCTCTCGGTCGGAATCGGTATCCGGGAAATTTTTTGGTGGGCTGCCGTTCCCGCAGTTCTGGCGTTTTTGGTCCTTCTCGCCGGGCTGCGGGAACCGCCGAGTCAGCGTGAATCAGCGCCGAGCGATCGCCGGCCGATCCGGCCAGTTCTTAATGCGGGACTTCATTGGAACGAGACCGGGCAGGATTTTAAAAGATTCCTCCTCGCAGTCCTGGTGTTCACTCTCGGCAATTCCACAGATGCGTTCTTTTTGATGCGACTTTCGAACGCGGGCATTTCAGCCGGGGCAATTGCAGGCCTCTGGTCTCTTCATCACGTCGTCAAAATGGTGAGCACGTATTTCGGAGGACGCTACGCGGACCGCTGGGGCCATCGCAAGTTGATCCTGACTGGATGGATTTACTACGCCGTGATCTACCTCGCGTTCGCGCTTGTGCAGTCAGAAGTTTCCCTGATCGCCGTTTTCCTGGCGTACGGGATTTATTTCGGCCTCACCGAACCGGCCGAAAAGGCCTTGGTCGCGCAACTCGTCTCAAAAAACGTCAGGGGCTCGTCTTTCGGCTTCTATCATCTCGTGATCGGAATCGGAGCGCTTCCGGCAAGCCTCCTTTTCGGTACAATCTGGCAAACTTGGAATTACCAAGCCGCTTTCATGACCGGAGCAGCACTCGCTTTTTTCGCCGGACTTCTTCTACTGCGAGTACCGAGAATGGTGTTAAGCCAATGACGTCAGGGCCAAGTCTCGCGGTTTTATCGGCGATTTTATTTGGCGCATCCCCCTTGCTCACGAAAGTGGTGATTCAGAGTTCAACCGAAATGACACCCATCTTATTGGCGGGACTGCTGTATTTAGGATCAGGAATTGGACTCGCCCTGATGCTAGCGGCTCAACGAATCAACCCCGTTCACGAAATTCGAAGGCTCGCGCCAGCCTCTCTCTCCCAACTCTCGGGAAGCATCATCGCCGGAGGCATTCTGGCACCTCTGGCTTTCGCCTATTCCATCAGCTCGGCTTCGGCGTTTGAGGTCTCTTTGCTGCTCAACCTCGAAACCGTGGCTACGACGGCGATCGCCTTCTTACTCTTCCGGGAGCACGTCGGCCGCCATGTCCTCTTGAGCAAAGGCCTGATCCTGCTCGGCGCGGTTGCTCTGTCTGTCGGCCCGACGCCAGAAGGACGGCTCTCGTCAGCCGCGCTCTGGATGGTGGCCGCCTGCATGCTCTGGGGACTCGATAACAATCTGACCCGCAATCTTGAGATGATTTCGCCATCGGTCCTTGCGGCGCTAAAAGGATTGGTCGCCGGTCTGTTCAATCTCCTGATCGCAATCCCGTTCACCGAAAGAGTACCGCCCCTCCCTGCCGTTTTCGGGACACTCGTCATCGGAGCGTTCTGCTACGGCCTTAGCCTCGTGCTTTTCATCCTCGCCCTTCGAAAGCTCGGAGCCGCGCGAGTCGGAACGTATTTTGCCGCTGGGCCGTTTTTCGGGATGCTGCTTTCAATAGGGTTCCTGCGGGAACAACCGACGACCTTTCAGTGGGCGAGTTCCGCGATCATTGCTTTCGGCGTCTGGCTTTTGAGTCGGGAACGTCATGAACATTTGCATAATCATGGTGACCTGATGCATTCACACCCGCACTGGCCGGATCTGGAACATCGTCACAAGCACTAGCCTGAACGCGCCAATATTTCCGAGATAAAACGCGCAAAAAGGCCGAAGATCGCGGCAAGCGCAGCCGTTCTTAAAACGGAACAATACTGAACGTATTGTGAGTTTAAGAATCGGCGAGCACGCCGTGAGATTTGGGCTTTTTGCGCGAGCTTTCGCGGTTTTAGGCCGGAAATATTGGCGCGTTCAGGCTAGCCGAACCGGAAGACTCCTGGCAAGATGGAATGCATGTCCCTCGTTCAAGGCGCGCCATTCGAGCTTCAGGCATTCGCAAGAGAGCCGGATTTTGCTCTGACGGGAGAACTTGATTTCAAAGCCGGCCTGCTCCGGGTCGACTATGAACTCAGCGGCTCGCTCGCTTCGCTTAAGTTTCCAGCAGCCCCATCCGCCGCGGGTCACAGGACGGCTCGTCTGTGGGAGCACACCTGTTTCGAATTTTTCGTGGGACTTGAAAACCAGGAGAGCTATTGGGAATTCAATGCATCACCATCGGGAGATTGGGCCGCCTACCGGTTCGACTCCTACCGGACGGGGATGCGGGACGAAGCGGGGATTTCATCACTGCGGATTTCGCGGAAAGCGCAAACCGGCATTTTGGGAATCGAGCTCGAGGCGCGGTTGCAGGATATCTCGGAAATCCGAGAGCACCTGTCGAAACCTGAGGCCGAATTGGTCGTGGGCATTACCGCCGTTGTCGAGAAGAACGACGGAAAAATGAGTTACTGGGCACTCGCCCACCCCCAAACGAAACCGGATTTTCATGATCGGGCTGCTTTTTCGATCCGGCTCCGGAAGGAAGGTATTGTTCAATGACGCCGAACAGGCAATTAGGACTCCTTGGTGTCGATCGGTTAATCGAAAGCCCGGAGCTCCGGGCGAAGCTCAAAAATCGACGTTTGGCGCTACTCGCGCATCCGGCATCCCTGACTCGCGGCTTCGTCCATAGCGTGGATGCACTCACCACCTGCACAGACCTCAATTTGGTCGCGGCATTCGGCCCTCAGCATGGCATGAGAGGCGACAAACAGGACAACATGATCGAATCGGAGGACTACGTCGACCCCGTTCACCGTATCCCCGTCTACAGTCTTTATGGAAGAGTGCGCCGCCCAACCGCTGATATGCTGAACACGTTCGACACGATCCTCGTCGATCTGCAGGATGTGGGCTGCCGGATTTACACATTTCTCACCACCCTCTTGTACGTTTTAGAGGGCTGCGCAAAGGCAGGTAAATCCGTTTGGGTCCTGGACCGACCGAATCCGGCGGGACGTCCCGTCGAAGGGCCGTTCCTGAAAAAGGGTTGGGAAAGTTTCGTCGGTGCCTCGACACTCCCGATGCGACACGGTCTGACTATGGGCGAGGCAGCCCGTTGGTTTGTTTCGAAGCACAAGCTTGACGTGGATCTCGAAGTCATTCAAATGCTGAACTACCACCCGGAACAGGGTCCCGGTTTCGGCTGGCCTCTCGGAGAGCTTTCCTGGGTAAATCCGAGTCCCAATGCCGCGAGCCTCAGCATGGCGAGAGCTTATCCAGGCACTGTTTTGCTCGAAGGGACCCATTTATCCGAAGGAAGAGGAACAACCAAACCTCTCGAAATGATCGGCGCCCCCCAACTCGAGATGCTCGAAATTCTCCGGACAATGAAACAGCTCGCGCCTCACTGGCTGCGGGGCTGTAAACTTCGTAACGCGCACTTTGAACCGACGTTCCACAAGCACGCCGGAAAAATGTGCAACGGTCTTCAGATTCATCTTGATGGTCCCGAGTACCGACACGAGGAATTCCAGCCTTATCGCCTCGTCGCGCTCTGGCTTAAAGCCATCCGACTCGTCCACCCCGAATACCGGATCTGGCGATCGTTCGAATATGAATACGAGACGGAGCGCCTGGCGATCGATTTGATCGACGGCGGTCCCGGCCTGCGAAGCTGGGTTGACGACCCGGCGGCGTCCGTGGAAGACTTCGAAAGAATTCTTGCAGCGGATGAATCCCATTGGAAAGAGGATCGACGAGAGTTCCTGCTTTACTGACCTCACATGACCTCACAAGACCTCACATGAAAGGAACGTATGTTCTATACCCTTAAACGTTATCGCCATTACGATCCGGCCGCCAAAGGCTATCTTGAAGTCGCGCTCCTCTATCCCGGCATCAAGGCCGTCGCTTTTCACAGAGTCGCGCATTTTTTGTCAAATCTCCGCATCCCGTTTTTCCCGAGAATGATTTCTGAATTGAGCCGCTTCGTCACCGGCATCGACATACATCCCGGAGCCACGATCGGCCGCGGCTTTATTATCGATCACGGAATGGGAACCGTAATCGGCGAAACCGCCGTCATCGGGAATGACGTCATTCTTTACCAGGGCGTCACGCTGGGCGGCACCGAACTGAAGCACGCCAAGCGTCACCCCACGCTCGAAGACCGTGTCGTCGTCGGAGCCGGAGCAAAAGTCCTCGGCAATATCACGATCGGTGCCGGAACCCGGATCGGAGCCAATTCCGTCGTGATCGAAGACGTACCCGCCAATTCCACCGTCGTCGGGATTCCGGCAAGACGCATCCGAGCCGGAGTCGCGGCCGGTGAAGAGCTGAGCCACCAGAAAATCAAGGAGTCTTAGGATGCAGCGCCTGCTTTCGGAACTCTCATGGGAACTTTCCGTTTTAAGCAGGTCGGTAAGGTACCCGAACCTCTCCTCGGCCGCCGCTCACGTGGCGGTTAGCCAGCCCCAGCTTTCCCGGATCATTTCGCGCCTGGAACGCGAACTTGGTATTTCACTCCTCGACCGCGGCTCGCGCCGAAATTCCTCCTGGACTCCCCTGGCCTTTCGAATGGCAGAATGTTTCATGAAATCGGCTCGTAATTTGGAAAGTGAAATTCAGCACCTGATCGGGAAAACACAGCTCTCGCATGTCAGGATCGGAAGCCTGGAAGGACTCATGCCGCTTGCGATGAGCTTTGTCCACCACCTTCTCACGAATACCACGATCAAAGTCGCGGAGCTCGATGTGCATGATCTCAACCATCTGGAGGAGCTATTCCTGAAGGGGGAACTCAATCTTGTTTTCACGTCACGGGAACCTGGAAAAAAGAAATTCAAGTTCAGCCGCGTCCTGGGGACCCAATCCCTCGATAAAATCGAAAAGTCGGGCGAATTCAAAGTTCTTAGTTCGTTCGAGTTCGGCGCGGGATCACTGGCCGAGGACACGAAGCAAGGAGCCAAACCGGCGCGAATGCTCGTCAGTAATTCCCTCGCCGTTCGAAAAAACTGGTTGAGCACCTATGGCGGAAAAGGCATGCTACCTAGCGAGGTCCGAAGACCGAGGAACGCCAGCTCGAGCAGCGAGAAAATCGTTTTTTTACTCGCGGCGGATATTCTCCCCGAGAGCCTCTGGAAGGAACTCACCAGCTTCAGGTTTTAGCGTTGAAATCCAGGACACCACACCTCATCTGCAAAATTTTCGTGCTCATGCTTTTTGGCGTGGCGGGCTTTTTCGTTCACGACGCGGCGGCCGAACTGGATCTGCCCTATTCCACGCGGACTCAACTCTACAACGGAACGAGCACGACCGTGCACGGAGATATCCGAACCGTGGGGATGGCCGGGGCTACCGTCGGACTGGCTGACACCTTCATTGCGGCCTCAGATAATCCGGCAGGACTCGCGATGACGCTGAATAACGGCGACTTCAATTATACGAGCAACTGGGTTCACGACAACCGCCCGCAAACTTTCGAAAGCTCAATCCAGACAAGTAATTTCGGCGCCGCGCTCAATCCTTATCCCTGGGGCATCAGCCTCGGATATCTGAATCCTTACCGCGAAAGTGAAAGCTATCGTATTCCCGCCGACCCGAACCTCAGAGCAATCGATCTCAACACCGGGGTACGGGAATTCAGAGCCTCGGCAGCGCGGGTTTTCCTGAGAAATCGTCTTTCGCTGGGTGTGAGCCTCGTTCTCGGTCAATCTGAAACCGAGTATGGCATACGCGGTACCGAACTTTATACGGCCCAGCACTCCTACGCGCTTGGCGCCACTTTCGGAGGCATAGTCCAACTCGAAAACCGGATTCTTCTCGGGCTCAGCTACTCCCTTCCCATGCGCTACGCGGGAGATCCGGAAAAGACGCTCCCCGGGATAACGAATTATTTTCAACCCGTTTTAGTCCCGCCGAAACTCGCGGCTGGTGTGGGTTGGATTCCGAATCGATTCTTCAGGGCTGGTTTTTCGCTTTTCTTCATCGGTTCCACTCCGGATGCGGCACTGATGCGGGACCAGGCGATCGCTGTCGGTCAGCACTGGACCGTGCAGCCCCGGCTCGGGGCAGCCTACCAGTTTGCTGATTACAAGGAATTCAGCGGAACCGCCTTTCTCGGGACCTACTATGAAGTCACGCGAATTTCAGAGGCCGCCAGTCGCGTGCATGCAACGGGAGGAATCGAAACAAAGCCGTGGATCTTTACGATCGGCTGGGGGATTGACGCCTCGGCGGGTTACAAGAATTACCTGGTCACGGCCGGTCTGGATCTTTTCAAAGTCATGCAGAAGATGGACCTGATTCCAAAACCCTGGTCCCCCTCACCCGCAGGAACCTTCCCGAACGTCGACGGTATCTCTGACGTAGGCCTGTCCCGTCCCCTAGTCAAAAATTGGAAACCCCACGGGCCCGAAATCAATCCGATCCGGATCGGACTCGGCCTTCCCAAAAAGATTCAGCAGAAAGTCATCAAAGCCGGAAAGGAAATCAAAAAAGAGATCCAGACGATCACCGATGAGTTTATCAAGACTGAGGAGGAGTAAGCCGTGCGGTACTCGGAACGACTCCCACCACCAGAGTGGTATCGTCATCAGGATTTTTCGCGTTCACTCCCAGAAATTGGACGAAGTTTTGGAAAAGATCAGTGCAAACTTTTTCGGCTGAATCCGACAACTCTGAGGCGGCAAGCTGGGCCATGTGCGCCCTGAGTTCCGTTTTATTCATGCAGGAGCCCGCAGGGTTCACGCATTCAACGAGACCATCGGTATACCAGAAGATCACGTCCCCGGCCTGAAGCTGGAACAGCGCCGGCTCGGGTGTGATCTCGACGTTGTCTCCAAGTGGCGGCATTTCCCCGCCCGAGAGGACGACGAATGACTTATGTCCGTCATTCCGCCCCCCTTTCCTGAAAACATAAGGAAGACGATGCCCGGCATTCACGACATGCATCATTCCGGTTTCGATATGAATGACCGAGATCAACATGGTCATATTCGTTTGACCGCCGCCTGCCGCGCGGACCGCCCAGTCGAGATTTTTCACCAGGCCAGAAATGGACTCGAGCCCCGTGAAGGAACGGATTGAAATGGAAAATGCCCCATACGCCGCCGCGGTCACCAGAGCCGATGAAACGCCATGCCCCGTCACATCGCCCACCGCCACGATCAGATACTTTCCCTGTTCGGCGTACTGCCACCAATCACCGGCACACTCGGATGCCGGCAGGGCCTTTCCTGAAATGGAGATGTTCCCGTGACTGAAGGAAGTCACCGGAAAAAAGCGTTTCTGCACCGCCTGAGCCGTCTCGAGTTCCTTTTCCATTCGGGCCTTTTCGGCCGTTTGCGCCATCAATTCGTTAATCCGATCAGCCATCTTGTTGAAAGAAAGCGCCAATCCGGTCACCTCGTCGTTTCCGCCACCGACATCCACACGCACCGAAAAGTCACCCTCGGTGACCTTCTGAGTGGCATCCCAAGTCCTTCTGAGCCGTTGGGTGAGGCTCTTTGCGAAAATCCAGGTAAACGCCAGCGCGAGGAAGAGAATACTGAGCCCGAGAATCGTCGAGCGCTGGACGAGCCGTTCCGCGGCCAGGAATGACTCCTTTTTGGAAATCATCCCGACAACGGTCAGGGGAACGGAAGACAGTCTCTGGTAGGCAACAATGAAATCGTCGCTGCCGGAACTCCAGTCCCTCGCACCCGACGAAAAACCCGAATCAAGCAGCGTCTTCTCGAAACTCTGGACCTTCTCCGGATTCAAACCTTCGAAGAACTGAACGGAACCGACGAGATGCTTCGCACCGGCGTCAATCACATGTAATCTGAATTTTCCGCGGGACTGGAAGACATCCCCTGAGATCCCGAGGAGGGCGACGGCGGCAAGGGGCTTTCCTTCCGAATCCTTGATCCGAAGACCCACGGGGATCTTGTCGGCGATGCTGGGTCCCGTCAGGATCTCATTTTTTTCATAGTGAGCCGGGGTCCACCCCAACTGCGCGAGAGCCGATTCCATCCGTTTCGGATCTTTTGAAAGATTGCTTTCTATCCGAAACTGCTGGCCGTCCGGGGCTCGAGCCAGAATGAGACCGTCGAGCGCAAGCCTCTGCTCGTGCTCGTTGTAAAAGTCCCGGACCAAAGTGGCGGAATTTGGATTTCCGGCGCGGACAAGACTTCCGAGAGCGCGGACCATCGACTGAACGCGCTCAATCTGCCCACCAATAATATCGCTCGCGGCGCGGACCTCCGTGACATTGTAATCATAAATGTAAGAAGTCTTGTCCTCGATGATCAATGAGGTGCCGACAAAAATGTAGCTTAACAGACTCGCCGTAAGAGCTGTTACGATGAGCGCGACGATCTTCAGCCGAATTGGAAAGCGCAATTTAAGCACGCAAGAAGAGTCTCCTTTTTAGCCCTTTGTGACTGATCGGTAAATTTCAGTAAATTCCTGAGCTTCCGATAAGAATTTTGGAGAAAGCGGTTGAAACCTTCACGTCTCGGCCCAGAGCTTGGAATATGGGATTGGCTGATCGTACTCGCCTGCCTTGGCGCGGGTCTAGCTGGTCTTAAGCTGATGAGCAATGCCCGATATTGGAACGAAAAAATCTACGGTGAAAGCGCGTGGATCCAGATCGGGACCCTGCAGCGCGATCAGGGCGCGGTACGCCATAAGCCGAACGGCTCAATAGCGTGGCGCGATATCGAAACTGGCAAGCAACCCGTGGCGGCCGGCGACACGGTTTTCACAGGTGATGACGGAATCGCGAAAATCATCCTCGATGAGGGCGCTTCGGCGACGGTGTTGCCGAATTCTCTCGTCATGATCGAACAGTCGCGAAAGCCAGCCGAGCCCAGCGCCGCGAAATGGGTTCAAGACCTCGCGGGATCATTCACACAGAAAGTTCCCCAACGCTTTATTGATGTCAAAAAAGGACAGATGAACGTTCGCCTGAAAACAGGTTCCGGCATCAAAGTCCGCTCGAATAAGAGCCAATATCAGATTGAGTCGGTTTCGAAAGAAAGCTCGATTGAGATCAGCGTGGATCCTTCAGATTCCGGAACTCTCAAAATCGCCGCGGATTCCGCTTCAGAAGTCAAACTGACAGCCGGCTCTCAAAAAGCCCCCCTCCTGATCTCGAAAAGCCAGACCGCCGTTCTCCTGGCCGAAGAAGCGATGATCCAAAGGACGTCGCTCAAAAACGTGGCGCCCGGCGACGGCGCCGCCTTCTTCTCTTCAGACAAGGATGCCAAGCACCCCGTTACGTTCACCTGGACCGCAACGGGCGATATCCCGCGCGATTCCAGATTCAGAATCGAATTCAGCGGCGCTCGGAACGGATCCGAGGATTTGCCGGATCTTGAAGCGAGATCAGCAACGTTCAACCTTTCTCCCGGAACCTACGCCTGGCGTGCGGTACTCGCGCCATCATCACGCGCGGACGCGATGAAACAGCCGATCACGACCGGTTGGCGAACCTTCAGGATTGTCCCGCTCGTGACCCCCGAAATCATCGGACCGTCAAACGAGGCCGTACTCCCGGCGCTCTCAAAAAAGCAGCGTCTCTCCCTTACCTGGAACGAACTGCCCATCGGTTTGAAAGCAGAAGTCGAACTCACGAACGAGCAGGCCACCCCGGTTGTTTTTATCTCTGAAAGCCGATCACAGCTCGATCTGGAGCTAACGAGCGGACAGTACGGGTGGCGCGTACGTTCGCTCGCGAAGCACGGGACTTCCCAGGGAACTTCCCAGGGAACTTCCCAGGGAACTTCCCCGGAAACTTCCAATGAAAAGCGCTCCGGTTGGAGCCGCCCTTATCGATTTACCATCGGTGAGTTGGATCCCGATTTTCCACCGGTTAAACCGTCTTCACCTTCTCCACTGCCTTCTTCGACACCGTCCGCGGCACCCTCGCTTTTGCCGCAAGCCGTACCCAAGCCCCTGCCGAAGCAAAAAAGCAAAACCTCGAACGCCCGCCAATTGATCCCCACCGTGAAATTTTCGGCGGATGCCGCGCCCAGGTCACTTTCAGTAAAAAACACCTCCATTTCAACCCGACTCGTCTCGGAGAGGAATTTGGAGAAGATTCCGGTTCAGCTCGCGTGGCAGGGCTTCAGTGACGCCGTCAATTACGAGGTGACTGTCAGGAAAGGAAACGAAACTGTTTTCGAGCGGACAGTCACAAAACCTATGGCGAGTCTGAATATCAACTCACTGACCGAAAACGATTATTCCTATCAGATCAGTGCGACCCTTCGCTCGGGCGATATCATCCGGAGCCGGCCAATGGAGCTGAACATCGAACATTCCGCTCCACTCCTCAAATCCCCTTCTGATCGTGAACAGTTCACCGATAAAGTCGACGTTCTACTGACCTGGGAAAAGACGCTCCTCACTCGGGGCTACCAACTGCAGATCGCGAAGGATTCGGGTTTCTCGGACGTCGTTTTTGATCAAGCCATTCCGGAGAACTTTTACTCAATTGCGGCGCGAACCCCGGGAACGTTCTTCTGGCGAGTGCGCGGCGTTTACCGGAACCGCGAAAGCCCATGGAGTTCGTCGAAATCGTTTACAATCCGGGGCACGATCCGCTAACGAATCAATCGCTCTTTTTTTGATCGCGCTTACGAATGAATCGCGCCGGAACACCCGCCCAGATTTCGTCCTCTCCGATGTGAGTGTGTTTCGGGACAACCGAGCCGATTCCGATCATCGAGCGAGCCCCGATCGTCACCCCCGGTAGAACGATCGCTCGTCCTCCGATAGTCACCTCATCCCCGATGCGGATGCGATAATGCGCCAGAGTCTGCCCTTCTTGAACATGGGGAACCAGCATGGCATGGGCCCCGACGAGAACCCCGGTACCAGCCTCGACCAGGGAGGGATCATAGATCATCCCCCCCGAGTAGCTCCCGACCCGCCATTTTGAACCAAGCCTGCGAAGAATCCAACCCGACATCGGAATCGGGATCCAGTGCGGCATTAAAAAAGGATAAAAGAGCATGAGATAAAAACAGATGTAAACCATCCAGGTCGTCTCCTCAAACGATCCGGCCCGGATCTCGCCTTCCTTGAGGGGAAAGAAGAAAATCCAGGCGCGGTGCGCGAGCCACATGAAAACGACATAAAAAACGGCGGCAACGCTGACGCTCAAGATCGCTCTAAATTCGTGAAACGGGAATACCCGATAGCTCTGAACGGCCATCAAAAGCGCCAAAAAAGCACTGATACCCATGATCGCGTAAAAAATCATCATCGGAACGAATCGGATTTTTCTCATTTTATAAAAATGAAGGAAATGAAGGCCCAGTTCAAGCGCATTCAGCCGATGAGACTCGGTGCTTGGCGCTCAACGTAAGTTTGCTTATACTACTCAATATATGCCCCTTCCGCGCGTTCTCGTCTTCTCTGAAGCGGTCACCTTGGCCCATCTGGGTCGTTCTTTCTCCCTTGCTCGGCGACTCCGCCGATCCCATCAATTCGAAATCGGCTTCGCATCAGCAACGGTTTGGAATCAGCTCCTCGGGCCGCACGATCTCTGGTGCAGAACCATTCATTCGATTTCGCCGACCACCTTCATGCACAGGCTCGATCAGGGCGAGCCGGTTTACTCGACTGACGAACTGGAAGCCTATGTTCGCGAAGATGAAGCCCTGATCGCTGAATTTCGTCCGGATGTGGTGATCGGCGATTTCAGGATCTCCCTCGCCGCGAGCGCGCGACGCTGCAGAGTGCCGTACGTGGCCATGACAAATGCTTATTGGAGCCCCGCCGCGGAACCGAAGTTCATTGTTCCTGATCTTCCGGTAACACGGTTGTTCGGGCCGAAACTGGCTCAAGCCATCATACCGTTTATGGTGCCTTCCATCTTCGCGGTTCACAGCTTGAAAATGAACCAGTTCAAGAAGCGCCTCGGACTGCCTTGGTGGGAGCTCGATCTCAGGAAAGTCTACGGTGATGCCGACTACCTCTGGTATACGGACTTGCCGAATTTTGTTCCGATCAGATCCCTTCCCGAAAATCATGAGTTTATTGGCTGGGTACCCTGGTCACCAGAGGTGCCGCTTCCTTCCTGGTGGAACACACTTCACCACGATCGACCGGTGGTCTATGTCAGTCTCGGAAGTTCGGGACCCGCGCGACTTCTCCCTCAAATTCTCGACTCTCTCGGCACTCTCCCGATCACGGTGATCGCGTCGGGACAACCCACCGGCACATTAAAAAACGGCCGCCTCCTTACTTCCGAAATGATTCCAGGCGATGCGGTGCTCGATCGTTGCGCGCTCGTCATCTGTAACGGCGGGAGTCCATCGGTGCAACAGGCACTCGCGCACGGCATCCCTGCGCTCGGAATCCCGCGAAACCTGGATCAATACCTGAGCATGCACTACACCGAGAAAGCCGGCGCGGGTCTCATGATTCGCTCGGATCAAGTCACGCCGGAGCGCATCCTTGAAGCCGTTGCGAAGCTGCTCGAAGCCCCGGAATACCGGGCTGCCGCCCGGAAACTGCAAACCGACTCGCGGGAGCTTTCAGCCGTTCAGAGCGTCGAATCCTTGCTGTCGAAGATTGTATTCTGAATACGCTCTTGCGCCCGGCTCAGGCGATCTTTTTTCTCCTCGCTTCGCGAGCGACATCGAGAGAGATCACCTCGGCCTGCCGAGCTTCGTGGAGTTCATCCTGATCTCCGATAACGAGAAGATTCACAAGCTCTGGCCTCGACCCCAAAAACCGCATCCCGTAGCCTCGCGGGTAATGAAGTCTCGATAAACCATTCGCCCAGGCAATCTGGCTTGATATCCGAAACAAGCGCGATCCCATATTGAAAACGAGTTCGCCTTTTCCGCCGTCAGGAACGTTCTCCTCGGTCGAAAAAAATGCGCCACCGCCAGTCAGATCATAAATCGTCCCGAGGACCACCCGGGATTCCGTCATCCACACCGCCGGGATCCGCGTCATATAGCGAAAATCCTTATTGGGCAAAGCCTGACCGACGAATGGAACCCGACTCAAATCAAAAAACGGCGAATAGGCCGCATGTACCGAACCGAGTTCATTCGGTGCGGCCGCCTTAAAGACGTCCGTCTGCTCTACAAAGAAGTAACGGAGCAGCTCCGGAGTCATCACGAAGTCCAGCGCGGTTTCCTTGGGACGTTCGGGAAAGTTCAGGACGGGATCGTCGAACTCAAAAATGTACCAATGAAAATTGGAACTCACCGGAAGGTCTCGATACGTCTTTTCCATCCAGGATTCAAGGCTCCGCGTATCCATCGTCAGATGCGTGGCCAGAGCGCCCTTCGCAAAAGTGTATTTCACGATTTCGCCATTCTGATGAAAATTGAGCAAACCGCCGTAGAAGTCGCGCGACCTCGGATGAACGGTCGCGATGAGCATCGTGACATCCATGTGGCGTATCGCATAAAGAATGAGGTACTTCATGAGCGGCAAACTGACCTGGTGTCCATATCCCCGAAAATCCTTATGAACGGCGAGCGCTGATGCTTCGGCCATTCGGTAATTCTTCTGGCGATAAAAGTCATTTTCCTTCTTAAAGCTCTTGTCCGAGGGAAAGCCGAGCGGCGAATCCTTGATCAAGGCGAGCGTACCAACGACACGCCCCCGGTATTTAGCGATCACGGTCGTCGTATACGGAAGCGCCTGATAGAGATTGCACCGCAAACCCGATGGATGCGGGTCCATGATGCCTTGCCCCACATAGGAATCATGCAAAACCGAAAACGCGGCCCGCAGATCCTCTTGAGTTCGCGCGATCCCTATCCAGTAATCGTCTTTGGAAACCGGGGTGATTCTCAACGTTCGCCGCATCCCCGCCTCACGGACAGGCATGGGGATTTCTTTCCGACCTATTGGTGCTTCGCTCATTCGATGGCTCCCTGTAGCTAATGATAGCATGCTTAACAATAAGATGTATTATTAACTTTACAAATAAAACGCTTGTATATCAGGAAGTTATGCTTGAAAACCCCAAAATCACCCAAGCGCTGCGACATCGAGCGTCATTCATATAAGACTTATTCACTCAGATGTAGGCGCGTTCGTTCAGATAAAAACCCCTGATTTCGCTTACTCCCTTGCGGAGAACTTACGAATTAGCAGTCTTTTGACGAGCCAGCGTCTGAGCTTCTGAAGAGGATGCCGGTTTCCGAACATCAGATATCGCTTTCTCAGCCTGAGTCTGACCGGATCGAATTGAAAATATCGAGGCGCCAGAAATGCCGGGCGCCGCTTCAGGAGAATCTGAACGGCTTCCGTACAGGCCACACCGGCACAAAGCTGGATCGCGGTCCCGAAAGAGGGAGCCTTTTTTGCGGCGAAGTCGACCCGCTTTGTATCGATCTGATCGAGATGAAGCCCCGCCGGCCCGACTCCGACGAGAAAAGAAACGAGTTCCTCCTCGGGAGAGCGACACGAGGCAAAATCGAAATACTCCTCGAAGGGCATCCCCCCGGGACCAAAAACATGAAGCGTGGTCGTCATCCCGAGCGGACCCGAAGTGACGACATGAATTCCCCGCCGCTCGCTCGCCGGAAACAGGACCTTTCGTGCCGGAAGCGCGTAGAAATCCAGACCATCCATGACGATATCGACCCCGTCAAGAAATCGCGCGACGTTATCCGAAGTAACACCTTCATGAAAGGTTTCTATTTGTGCCGCTGGGTTGATCGAGAGAATCAGCTCCTTCATGACCTCAGTCTTGGGTCGTCCCACACTGGCGAGAGTCGCTCCGTACTGACGATTGAAATTACCGACCTCAAACTTATCGAAATCAGCCAGGTGGAATTTCCCGATCCCCGCCCGAGCGAGCGTAACAGCATAGGCACCGCCCACCCCTCCCATGCCGGCGATCGCGGCACGGGACTGCTTGAGAATGTTTTGCTCCTCTTCATTCACCAAGCCGATGTTTCTGGAAAACGCCAAGGAATAATGAGCCTCGGTCATATGAATCACTCCACCACAGGGTCCATCCGCAAAGCGCGGGCAGTCGGCGGACTGCTGTACCCCGTGCGAAAGACCGCAAGAAGAACTTCAGACTCTTTGATCGCGCACGTCTCCCTGACCTGACGGTCGGCGGACTTTAACTCAGCCAGATGGTGCTCAGCGATTTTCCGCCCACTCCCCTCGTGCGCCTGCTGCATCAGGAGCGCGCTCCCCGCCATCAAATGAAAGCTGAGACCGTGGCGCGTTGCCTCGAGCCAAACCCTCTGGATCAAACGACCGCCTCTCACGTAATCCGCAGGACGATTCCCGGGCATCGTGATCAATCCAAGTGCCGAAGCCGAAAGCACTTGCTTGTAAGTCTGTTTCGCGATCATTCGCGAAACGCCGAGAAAGTTCATGAGGCGAACCGCGCTCCAGTGCCGGAGCAACAACGTGAAAGCGACGCGATCGGGCGCGGCGAGTTCCAGAGTTTTGACATCCATTCCGTCACGGGTTTTTCGAGCCTCCTCGTCCGACCAGCGGATGTGCTCAAAAAGAAAGGCATGGAGCCACTGATTTTCGAAAACGATCCGATCATTCAATTGAGCGGCATGAGCAAGAGCAGCATGCGCGGGTCCCGCTTCGAAAATCATTGCTCGGCCCAGCTCGGAAGCAACGCCCACCGCGCGTAAAGCCTCTCCATGGGCGGATTCGAGCTTGCGTTTGAGATAGTGCTTGCGATTCGTCGTTCTCAGCGGAATTGCTCCAAACTGAGGTTGATCGGCGGCCTGAGTAGCCGAGAAAACAACTGTGGCAACGTGATCACGGTTGGAAGTATCCGGAAAATACGAAATTTCGGCAGCGTAGCCGTTCTGCGCGGCCGCGATGCTCAAGGTTTCGAGCAAAGCGCCATGAGCCGCATAGGACGCGATCTGATTGTGGTTGTAAACCGAAGTATCCCGGTTCGGGAGATTGAAAACTCTGACTTCGTTTTCTTTCGTTTCAAAACGCCAGGGTTGGCAATTATCACCGGACGGCGCGAGCACCGCCGTTTGAAGAAGTCCTCGGATATCCATATCCACCGCCTTTATGATAGGTTGAAGCATGCCGGTAAAAACTGAAAATAAAAAAGAAACGGAATCTATCAGCAGCGTAAGCCTTTGATAGAAGGCTGATTTACAGGCGTTTATCCAGCGAAAAAAATTCCATTACTCAACCGGCCGCACAAGATGCTGGCCTTTGGGCGTTTGGACGTTGAGCTGGTCCAGCGAAATGGCTCGGCCGTGAGCTGAGCAGTGATGCCTTTGATGGCTGCCTTGTGTTGAGGGAACCCTGATGACGGTAAATCGATTACGCAATAAGCCTTGAATTTTCGCTGAGTTCGCCGAACAGAATATGAAGGGGATCGACATGACTCTCAATTCACGGGCACTGTTCTTTCTGGTGGCTATGGTCTTTTCGTCGGCGGAAGCATTGGCAGGTGGATCAGGAACCATTTTGGGCCGTATTCAACCAACGGCTGGCTGCAACACGGGAGCTGCCCATCTCTGGTATTCTCAAGCACGCACTCTTCTCTACGACGCCGAAGTTCCTCCCAACGGAACTTTCGAAATTCATTCTATTCCCGGAACATTCTCCATTGTAGTCACGAGTTCGAGCGGCTGCTTCGTTGAGCAAAGGATAGACATTAAGCCTTCTGAAACAAATACGATTACAATTGCTCTGAACAGATCGCCTCAGCAAACAGCCTCACGGAATCGAAAAGAAATCCCGGATGTCGTGCTGTCATTTCTCACTCCCGGCTCACTCGCGCTCGCCGACCAATACTGTCCAAACTGCGGAGGCCCTTTTAATAATTTTTCCGCTTTACCGTTTTATAACTCCACTGGTTTTTATTCGACGCCAAGCTTTTTCCCGACAGCATTTCCATGGTGGGCGGGATACGGCGCGATGTCCTATTCGAATTTCTATGCGCCTTCCGCATGGTCTGGAGGCGGTTTTAATCCAGCCATGTATCCGATGTCATCAGGCGCTGCCATCCACGGAGGAGGCGTAGGAATTGGAAAGCCGAATATCTATGTAACAGCCCCAAGCGGCTTCGAAGGAAGTATTAACGTTGATATGGCAAAGAGCTCGACATGGTGGATGGCCGTTCCGTCCCATGGCGACCCGGGATGGCGTTTTAAAATAGGGCCGGATGGCGCGATTGTTTCGCAAAATGCGCGCTACGATTATCTGTTTTTTGATTATCGGGCCGAACAATCGGAGCTGCAGGACAAGAAGGGGTTCTGTGCGGAGCCTCAAAAAATCGTACCATTAATGGCGGAAGCCCTATCCAAACTCAGATTTAATGAACGTGAAATCAAGGATTTCAACGATCATTGGTCAATAAAACTTCCAAGCTCCAGCTACTATTGCGTTTATCCACAGCTTAAATCCGATTTAGACCGAGTATCAAAAATTCGGGCTACCCCTGCTCCAACCTCCGTGACGCGTGTTGTTTTCGTTGTTGTTACAAAGGAGAGATTAACAGGCAAAAAGGGGAAGTTCACAAGGGAGCCAACGATGAAGTGGACTCCTCCATCGACCGTTCAACGCGCAACCGCATCGATGGGGTTTGAGATTCGTGAATGGGGTGTCGGTTTTCTGCAAGGGCGTTGAGGGAGCCAGAAGAGCCGAAGAGAACCGGTCTTTCTGCACAGTAAGTGGTGCGAGCGACAGGGATTGAACCTGTGACCCCGCCCGTGTGAAGGGCGTGCTCTGCCGCTGAGCTACGCTCGCATCCAAGATGGGTCAGAGAACCCGGTATACCCGGCCGAAAAAGGGTTTGCAAGGCCCCAATAAGGATGGGCGCACTCAGATCTAAGTACCCCAAAATAAGCCCGTTCTGTGCTAGGCTAGCGGTATGCTTCACGAATGGATGCGTATTTGGTTCAGCTGGGTTGAAAACTGGGGCTATACCGGCGTTTTCGTACTGATGGCCATGGAGAGCTCGATCATTCCGGTTCCCTCCGAAGTCGTCATGCCGCCGGCCGCGTTCTGGGCAGCGCAGGGCAAGATGAGTTTTTCAGGCGTCGTCCTCGCGGGCACCCTGGGGAGCTATTTCGGTTCGGCAATCAGCTATTGGATATCCCAGTGGCTCGGCCTGCCGCTCCTGAAGCGCTATGGAAAGTACGTCCTGCTTCCAGAAGACAAACTGGAACTCGCGCAGGATTGGGTCCTGAAGTTCGGAATGCCGGGGATCTTTGTTGCACGCCTTCTTCCGGTCGTTCGCCATCTCATTTCGATTCCCGCAGGCATTCTTCGAATGCCGTTTGGAAAATTCAGTCTGGTCACGACCGTGGGAGCCGGCCTCTGGTGCTGGGTACTCGCCTGGTTCGGCCAGGAAGTCATCGGGAATCGCCCTGAACTCATCGAATCGCCCGAAGCGATGGTTGCAGTCATGAAAGACAAGCTCCACTGGTTCGTCGCAGCCGTGTTAGCGATGGCAGTCCTGTACGGTATCGTGCTTTGGTTCAAGACAAGCGCACGTCGCAAAAAAGCCGCCGCATGACGGGAAAAGAGGGCATCGGCCTTTGCATTCTCCTGACCTTCTTTTTCTCGGCATGCAGCACGACTTCAAGTCAGATGCAGCCCCGAAAAGCAGAACCCAGGAAAGTCGTCATGATCTCCGTCGACGGACTCCTTCCTGAATTCTATCTCGACGACTCTTTCAACGCCCCAACCTTGAAATCACTGGTCAAGGGGGGAGCGTACGCCTCAGCCGCGATTCCGGTCTATCCGTCGATGACTTTCCCGAATCACGCCTCGATCGTCACCGGGGTGCGTTCGGCAAAACACGGAATCCTGTCGAACACGATTTTTGTTCCGAAGAAAGGACCGACTCGCGACTGGTATTGGGATTCAAAGCACCTCAAAGTTCCCGCGATCTGGGACGCAGCCCGAGCGGCTGGAAAAAAAGTAGCCGTATTCGCCTGGCCCGTGAGCGTCGGAGCGAAAGTCGATTGGCTGGTCCCCGAGGTTTTTTCGGCAAAAGGGATCGATCACGTGCAAAACTGGAAGCTCATGCTGCGCCACACGGATCCAAGGCTAATGGCGGAGCTGATCAGCGCTTCCCGGGTCAAAACCATCCGCAGCAATCTCGATTACGATCGCTGGACCGCCGATGCAAGCCTGCATGTCTTGAAAGCATATCACCCTGACCTTCTCCTCCTTCATTTTCGGACCCTCGATGATGAGCAGCACCATACCGGACGCGCCTCAAAGAGCGCAAAAGCCGCGCTCACACGCATTGATGCTCTGATCGGCGAATTAGTGGCGGCAATCGACTTCAAAGACACGGTCCTCATCATTACCGGTGACCACGGTTTCGAAAACGCCGAAAGAACGATCGACGTCAATGCCGTGCTCGCGAAGGGTGGCTGGCTGACGACTGACGGCCGCAAAATTCGAGAATGGCAAGCGATCGCCCATGGAAATTCGGGACAAGCAGCCATCTACGGCGACCCGAAACAGGCGAACGCGATCGTAGCCCACCTGCAAGAGCACGCCGAAGGTCATTACAGGGTAATCACTGCCGCTCAACTGAAGGAGCACGGCGCCTTCCCGGACGCGATCTGCGCGATTGATCCCGCCGAAGGATATTCGCTCGGGTTCCTTGGGCTTAGCGCTGAGCCGAAACCTGGGCAACTCCGAGGCCAGCACGGCGCCCTGGCCAGCCCCATGCTTTCAACCGGGCTGGTGGTCTATGGCGCTGGAATCGTGCCGAAAAAGAACCTAGGTCAGGTTCATATCCTTGACATTGCCCCCACCATTGCTGAACAAATGCGGATTTCTTTCCCCGCGACAGATGGCCATTCCCTTCCCATCTCAGTTCAATAGGAATAGAGTTGGCTTGTAAGAAGCGGCTTCACGAATTAAACTTGCCAGTGGAGGATTCGACATGTCCATTTTTACAGATCTACGTTTTCTGGTAGTTGACGACATGCTGACCATGCGAAAAATCATCGGCCAACAGCTAAAGGCTCTCGGCGCCAGCACCAATATCGTCGAGGCGAACGATGGCACCACTGCCTGGGAGATCCTTGAGCGAGAGGCAGCCTCCAAGCCCATTCAATTTGTAATCAGCGACTGGAACATGCCCCAGATGAAAGGCATTGACCTCCTGAAGAAATGCCGTGCCCACGCGACCTATAAGGATATCGCCTTCCTGATGGTCACAGCCGAGGCTGAGGCGAATCAGGTAAAAGAAGCGCTCGTCGCCGGAGTCGATAACTATGTCGTGAAACCGTTCACGCCAGCGGCTTTTGAGGAAAAAATCAAATCCGTCGCGGCCAAGAGGTTCCCGGGTAAATGAGCCTCTTCACGGTTACTGAAAAAGACAACGTCACAACCGTCCAATGCCCCTCCGCGCTGAACAGCGCCGCGGCAGCCGAATTCACGATCCTTTCTCAGGCCTGGACACAAAACCCTTCCAAGCTCTATCTTATCGACTTCGCGGGCGTGAAGAGCCTGGAACGGCCGGTCTTCCGCGCATTCGTGCTGTTCCATCAGGCACTCAAGAATAGCGGCTGTTTTCTCGCTTCGATCAATGCCGCTCCTGAAATACTGGCCGTTCTTCAGGCAAACGGCCTCGATTCCGCTTTGTCTCCCAAAAAAGACCTTCAAGAAGCGATGAGCCACGCGGGTATTCAGGTCTCGCGACAGAAAATCGATGTGGAGTTCATCAATCCCTTCATCAGAGCCACGCAAGTCACTCTCGAAACACAGGCGAATACCCCCGTGAAAATCGGGAAGCCCTATCTGAAAAGAGACGAAAAGATTTCCTTCGATATCGCCGGCGTCATCAGCCTCACCAGCAACGCTTTCAAAGGCTCAATTGCCCTGTGTTTCCCCGCGAAAGTTTTTCTTGCCATCTACTCGAACCTGCTCGGGGAAAAGCACGACGTCATCACGAAGGAAATCGAAGATGCGGCCGGTGAAATCCTGAATATCATCTTCGGGCAGGCTAAGGCCGAGCTAAATCACAAAGCGGGCTACCAGATTCAAAAGGCTATTCCGACGATTGTCCGTGGAACAAACCTCGAAGTCCATCACCTGACCCGCAATGTCGCCGTCATTCTGCCATTCGAAACCGACAGCGGCGTTTTTCACCTGGAAATCAGCACCGAAGCGTCTTGAATATCCGCTCAAGTTCCTTGCGCGCGATCGTCTTGAAAACACCGCCCTTGCGCCACCAAGCTGAAGGGTGCGGGATTTTTCCGGCGATCCGACCGCGGGCGCCATCTTTCCCTAGGGCCTCGGAAACGAACCAAAGAGCGTCATTACCGAGACAGTAAACCGAGGCCTTTTCAAGGGCCGGAGCCGAGAGACGGGCGCGCAAGCTTGAAAGGGCTCCCTGAAGTTCGGGTGTTTTTTTCTTCTTCTTGAACGACAGCTCACCGGGCCCTTTATAAAAGCCGAGGTTCAGGGCAGGATCCGCGGCCGGATAAGTGCCAACAATCTTCGGATCGAGCGGATATTGAATCGCATTCATGACGACCACGCCGTGACGACTACAAATGTCGAGCAGGCGGGACAGCGAAACATCTTCAGATGGATCGGCATCCAAAACATCGCCAAGCACGCTCCACCAGCGCCGCCCGGCCGAGCCGCAGAGGGGCCGTCTCGCGGCAAGCTCCTCTGGTTCCACCTCACTTGTGTGAGGCGATTCAGCGACGAAAATAACTTTTACCTTGAGATCACGGAGTTCGTGCCTGGCCTCCGGAGAGAGGTCAGGCACGAAAAATCTCTTTTGTGCTCGCAAACCGCGCTCAGTGGAGTTCGGAGTAGCTGTTCAAGAGTCCGTCGCCGCGGATATAGAAGTCATCCGTGCTTTCCATGTGTTTGATCGGAGTCACGACGCTCCAATGGAGCTGGAGCTGCATCGCGGCCAAGGGATTTCGAACCGATCCCGCGTTGCTCGTCGATACGACGTTTGCATTGGCATTGAAGGTAAAGCCCCAGGCGACACTCACGTTCGCGGGCACAATCGTGGCATTCATGATGTAGCGGCCTTTACCTTTGTAAGATCCGCCGTAAAGGAAGATCACGCGGAAGGAGAATTCAACGACCTTGGCCCCGAAACCGTTTTCATACACCACGGTGTAGGTCTTCGACATCGGCGCCTGCCAGCTGCTGAGTGCCTGGGTGGAAATGCCGGTCGGAATCGCGTTCGCGTGGTCAGTCGAGATATTTACAACGGGCCGATTCGCTTCAATGATGGTCCAGAGCTGTTTCGCCGTATTGATGACCGTATCCCATTGGATCGCTGTCCCAAGGCCCTCGACGGAAAATGAAGAACTCGGGGCTCCTGAAAACGCATTCATCGAAAAAGGCGAAGAGAAATCTCCAAGACCGTCTGACTCAGACGGAGTCTCTTCAATTCTCATCGAAGTGATCTGAAAATACCTGGGATCAAGCTGATCACCCGAGGCAAAAGCCGAAGCGCCACCTGCAAGGACTGTTAGACCGAAAAGGACCAAGAACACCTGAAACATAGTTTTCGAAAACATCCAGAACCCCCTTTTTATGCGGCATGTATAATCTAAGGTGGTCCGCTTTTCAAATTTATTTGCTGCGGTGCATATTCTTATAAGTAGTGGATATTTTGCGTTTATTTAATCGAGCAATTCTAGTGAGAGCTCAACCATGCATTAACTCTGCGCATTATCTCCGATATCAGGCTTTCCGAGCCTGGCTGAAGGTGATCGCCCGGCATGATGACTCTTTCCTGAATAGCGGGAGATTTCTGGATGGCCTCCCACAGGGCCTCGCCAGCGTCTTTCGGAATAAAAGAATCGGCCTCAGCACTGATCATCAGAACGCGCTGTGAAGAACGTAATCGAAGCGCATCGCGCTCCGGAGACGGACTTCCAAGATACCACCATCCAAAATGAGCCAACCCCCAGGCAAGCGGCTCGGCAACCCAGCCGAACTTCGGTCGCCAAGACCGAAGCAATTGGTGCTTCGCCGTTGCAGGAATATCGCCGAATCCGTGCACCACGACGAGGTTGCTGAATTCGGGATTACGAGCCGCGGCCGAAACCGCGAACGGCGCACCCAGACTCGCGCCGACAATCGTCAACTTCGCACGGTCTACATAGTCCCGATCTTTCAGTTTCGAAACAAGCTCGTCGATCCCGGAAGCAGTATCAGAGATCATCCGCTTTACGTCGGGAGCGAAGCGGAGGCTGCCCGGGAAGGCGAACTTTCTTGGAGGATCAAAGGGATAATCGAAGCTTGCGAGCACGACTGGACGATCCGGTGCGACAAGCTCCAGAACGCGCGCTGCGTTCTGGAATCCACCGAAAACCAGAAGAACAGGAAGCCGTTCACCGGAAAGCGCCAAAGGACGTTTTATTCGGGCCAAGACGGGTTTGCCGGGACTGTATTCAATTGCAAGGGGGATCTGTTCGTTTTGCCACTTGAGTTGCAGACTTGCCCGCGGCTTCGGCGCTGAAACTTCCGCGCGAGCCACACTGAAGGAAACAACTGCGGCTATAAAAATGCACCACTTCACTACTCGGCAAATATACTCAAAAAACGAAACCCGGTGCGAAAATGTTTGTAACTGTCCGTGCGCGGAAATAACAGTATCGCCCGCGTGGACTTGTTCGGCTCCGTCGCCATCACCAGACTCAGGCCGCCCGCCATGATTTTATGAAAACCCAGACCGGCCGTCAGATGCAGCTGAGTCGTCTTCTTTTCATCGTACTGCCGCCGAAGAGCGCTGATAAGATGGCCGCTGCGAAATGAACCAAAGAGATCACCGACCGAGAAGCCCAGATAGTGCTCTGATTCCGCAAGCTCGACTTCCACTTGCTCGCGGGTATCGAGTTCGAAATCCGCCACGCGATTGATCACGCGCGGTGACCCATCCGGATTGACGGGCGCGTGAAACACGGCATTCATGATCAGCTCGTCGACCCCTTCGGCGACGAGGGCCGCGATTCGCCCGCGTACCCCCTGCTTCGTCAACGAATTCTGAATCGCTTCGATCGCGGCCGCCCGATGCGCCGAACGGGTAATGAAAATCCGTTTCAGTACCGTGGTTTTCGGGAAAAACCGCTCGATTCTCACCGGGTCTCGAGTAAGCGCGCACCGTACCAACGCCGGGCAGATCTTCACGACGGAATCGAGATCACGGCGGAACACCTGATGTCGAAAAGTCGGGTTTCGGTAGAGATGGGGATAGTGAACGAGTTCCCTTTCGGTCACCGCGAAGATCCGGTTCGTCGCCGCGTATTTGGGCAAAATATCGATCACAGGCTCGTATAAACCGGAGGAATCCGCATTCCAGAAAACGACAGCATCCGGGTGATCAATCAGCCAGTTCCGCACGTGATTTCGATCAGCGCATTGCTTGAATGAAAACCCAAGCTTCTCCGAAAGAGCTTCCCCCAATTCAAAGTCCTCTTTGCGGAGAGATATGACGAGCAATCTGCCGGATGACATGGTTTTGATGGTAGCTGCGGGCGATAGTCAGGTCAACTGCCGAGAACTCGCCGGCCGAGGCTAAGGGTTAATCGCGATACCCGTAGGGTTCGCCACGATCGCGCCGGCGGTCGCGCTCAGCATGGCCGATCCTGGCACACCGGGGGTGATCGCCTGCACATAGAAGGATTGCGAGGTCGTCGTCGTGCCAGCAGGAATTGTCAGCGCTGAAGAAAGGATAGTGGTACACGACGCATCCATGTAGATATTCGCGTTTCCCGAAATACCGACGGTAACCGCAAGATCGGCGGGAACCACCACGGGAGCATAACTGGAATCTTGTGCGGTGATTGAAAACGACGAACAGACAGTACTGGCGAACGACGTCGCGCCGTTAAATGAGAGATGGTCCACCGTGATCGGCGCATTCGTCGGAACGGTGAGCGAAGTCACCGGATAAGCCGAACTCCCGTTAAAAGTAGCTGAACCGTTTGCTGTCGCCTTGACATAATACGTCGTCGTGGAAGTCGCCATCGCGACCGGAATTGACAGATTGGCACTGCTCATCGAGGTATCAGTGCAGTCAGACGATAAATGAATCGAAGCTGAACCGGAAACATCGATATTCACTGTTGTAGCGACGTCAGTCGGAATCGGATTATTGAACGAATCAACGGAGGTCACCTGAATAGGCGAGCAGGCACTGAGCGGATTGGGAAGCCCGGTGAAGTTAATGTGATGAATTGCTGGAGGCGAGACAGTGACGGACACCTCCTTAATGTTTCCCAGCGAATCGGTCACGCGAACGACATCCGTCGTGTCAACAGTCGCTCCAGCCCTGTAATTCTGCCCGAACATAGAACCTGTGACGATCGACGCCCCGGAATTATTGACAGAAATCGAATATGTATACGGCCCGACTCCGCCATGCGCGGAGAGGTACCGATACGCCCCAGAAGGGACATCCAGGCCTCCACCCTCGATATACAGACTTAAAGCTTCAGGCGTAGTGAGCAGCTTGAGCTGCGCGCCCGCGAGCGCGACCGTGCTGTCGCAGGTGGAACTGGAACTCGCGACGTAATTCGATGCGACGTTCGCGATGATGTATTTGCGTCCGTCCGTTTTGGTTACGGCAAAATCCTCCGCCCGATAAGCGAACGAAGTGCCGTCCAGGTGATCCCAGCCCCCGGTCGAGCCAATCATCCAATCACCCGCAATCGGATTATAAAGAGCGGTCGTTACGAAAGCCCCCGTGGCCCCGGCACAAACCGCCGTTGAGCCACGCATCGTTGCCCCGCCGGCCATCTGAATCTGAAGATTCATGTACGGCGACTGAGCAATCTGATCGGTCACGTCCCATTGAAGCTGAATGATCGAGCGATATCCGTGCGAAGCCGAATCACCGTAGACTGAATGAATCACCGAGTTCGCGCTGCTTGGCGCTATCGAAATCCCGGTCCCGGTCTCCTCGCCTTCTTGAATCAGCGGAATTTCGGTTACCTCATTCATCCTGACCGGGCTCGGTTCAGCAAAATCGGGCGTATAATTCGCAAAATCCTTGAACGTCGGCGGCATCGGAGAAGTGACCGGAGTCGGCCACGGAATCGGCATCACCTGTTGCACTCCCTTATAGGCGACAACCGGCACCTCCAGACCATCACCGCAGCCTCTGAAGATCCGCTTCGGATTTGCCGGATCAAAGAAAGCCTCCATCGAGATCGTCACGTCCTCAAAAACGTCTACCGTGATTTCGGCAATCTGATAGGGATCTCCGAGCCCCTCAAAAGTGGCCTTATCCGTTCCCTTCGCGACCTCATCAAAAAGCGTTTCCAGCGACGGACAGCCCATATTGCTATTCATCGCAAAAAGCTGAATTCGGCGTGCCGAACCGGCTGGCACGCTCACCGAGACCTCACCGTATTCAACCGGCGCAAGCCCCCCGGCCCTGCCGATATAATCGGTGGCCGTGGAACACTTCATTCTCGGATCAGGCAGGATATCGCCCGCCGTCACATTCAGACCAAAACACCTGAAATCAGCCGCGCTCGTCGGCGCTGGCGGCGTTAGTGCGAAAACCCCGATATTCGGTAAGAGTCGCCCTTCAGCAAAAGCGCCAAAGCGCGCCGCTTCCGCAGTTTGCGGAAACGCGACGCGGATCACCCTCGAATCCGGTGTACTCATCGAGCAGCCGGTCATCACCGAGCCTACCGCTAGAAATCCTGTCAAAAGCGCAAGCCACGCGAATGTTCTCATTGACGCCACCTCACGAGAACCTTGACGTTCTTGTTCGTCGTCTGCGTCTGCTCATCTTTATGCGTGAAACTCGATTCCACGCTAAACGTTCCCGCCACTCCGACGTCACTCATCAAAACCGTCGGCTGCGGCGCCGCCGCCATCATCGCGATAACCGCCGCCTGAGTCTCCGCTCCGATCGCCCCACCCATTCCCGCAGGATCGATCGTGATCGCTTTCTGGAACGTGTTATCCGCGACCCGCACTTCCTGAGTGATCGCTGCAAGCTGCTTCGTGTTCAGCGTCACCGCCTTCATCGGCGCCACATCACCCTGCTTCGCCACGAGCTGAGTGCCCGCCGTCAGACTGACGACCTTCGGTTCTGTAACCGCACTCGGCGCCCGTCCATCCTTCGGCTTCTCCAAACCTTTTTTCACGTCGACCTGGCCCTGAAGAACCGTGATCTCCGTCTTAGCCGCCTCCGGTTGCAGGGCCTTTAGTCCCGGTACTCGGGGCGCGTCCGGCCGCCCGAGCGCGCCTTTTCCCAAACCCGCCGGAATCGCCGGAACGACAGGGAGCGGCTTGCCCGGATTCATCACGACATGCCGGATCTCGTTCATATTGCGAACTTCCGACTTCACGACGAACTCAGTCCCGCGAACACCCATGGTCGCCGCCGGAGTCCGAACGTTGAATCTCCCCTTTCCCGTGATCTTCTGCGTGATCGCCGCGCGCATCGTGCCGTACATCATGCTGACGTCGGCCTGACGATCAGAGCCGCTATTGCCGGAAAAGTGTTCCACTTTAAACAGAGCCGACGACCCGAGGTCGATGATGCTCTTGTCCTTCATTAAAATCTTGATTTTGCCGTTACTCGGCGTATTGACGACGTCACCCGCATAAACGCTGTCGCCGGCCTTCGCGGGCTTCAGCTCATGCCCGGCTTTTCGGCCATCGGGGCGCACGAAAACGCTTCCTTGGACGCTCACGACTTCGCCCGCGACCTCGCCGCCGAAGGCGCGAGCCGAGACGAAAATCAGCGCAATGATAAGCATGCCCAGAGGCACTCGACCGACGTACTGCATCTGATACAGGATAGCGCCCTCTCGCAAGCTTGACAAATTGTGTCAGCCTTGACCCCTCTCCAGCAACCCCCTGAACGAGCAAAAGTGAAATGAAATCCACGATGAGGGGTTTTGACTGTGCGAGTCATTTCTTTTTCGAAGGTAAGCTTAATCTTAATGATTCGAAAATATCGTCGTCGGCCTTCGCGCGTTTTAGCCTGCCTACAGATGCCGTGGGCGCTTTCTTTTCTGCTCCTCACCTGTGCGACAGTCTCTCGAACCACTCACGCCATCGAATCGCATCCCGGGATCAGCAGCGAATCCATGTACTCTGAAGCCGTTCTGGCCTTCAACAAGAAACAGTCCAGCGAAGCTCTTCGCATTCTTGACGAGCTCCTGAGAACCTCGCCCAACCACGTCGAAGCACTCGAGCTCAAAGCGCTCACATTGAAGAGCCAAGGGGACGACAGAAATTCCCTCGATGTTTACAATCGGCTGATCCGTCTGAAACCGGACAAAGAACGCGGTCCGTACCATTTCGAACTCGGAGTCATTCTGAATCGTCAGAAAAAGAGCGACATCGCTCGCGTGCAGTTCGAAAAGGCGCTCGCCCTCGGCTTCAATGAAACAGTAAGCCATCTTTTTCTCGGAATGATCGGCTTCAGCAACGGTGACCTGAATGCCTCACGCGTTCATTTTCGAGCCGTCGAGTCTCAAGGGAACGCCGAAATGCAAACCGTTGCCCATTATTATCTCGGGATGATCCATTTCAAAGAAGGCAACGGTTCGTCCGGCACACATGAAATGAACCTGGCACGGACCACCGCAAAAGATTCTCCGGACAGCAAAATGGCTTCAGACATCAAGCTCGCCGCTGAAAAAGTCCTGGCGCCCTTCAGAAACTCCCAATGGTTCGCGAGCATCACCGCGATCGGGCAGTACGATTCCAATATCGCCCTGATCCCGTCGGGACTCGCTTCGGCCCAAGCCTCCAATAAAGGAACGCCGAACACTCTCCTGAACGCGGGATTCGGGCGAATGAGTCCTCCGGTCGATGATGTTCAATGGGTCGCGAGTTACCGATTTTCTGGAAACAAGACCCTGAGTGCCGAAACGAAAGCTTACGATTTCGCAAGCAACACGCCTTCTCTGTTCCTGAACCTGTCGCCCCTCTCGCCCGTAACCGGAGGAATCAAGCTGGAAGGAAATCTCACCTTCAATAATCAGCCAACCTCGTCCACCGCTACCGCCAATGATGGCACCGCAACTTACCGGTTCACGAAATATTCGACCGCATACGAGGCGGGCACCTATCTGAGATTCGAACCGGCCACGAGATTTCTCGTTCAACTCGATCTCGGCATGCGAAAGCAGACAAACTATGCTGATCCCGGCCTGACCGGAACATCTCTCCTTGCGAAAGCGAATATCCGTGGAGCATCGTCGAGCAAACTTCTCAATCCCGCTTTAACCGTGAGCTACGAAAGCAATCGCGCGAGCAATCCCGATTCCAAGTACAACTCTACGGGAATCGGCGCTTCCAATAGTTTTCGTCTGAGTGCGAGCGATACGGTAACTGCGTCCCTGGACTACCTCGCCAGCACTTACCCAGCGCATGCCCTGCTTCGCGCGGACAAAAACATCTCCGGCCGTGTGAGCCTGATCCACGTTTTCACCCCAAAATGGTCCTTTCTCGCGGATGTGAGCTACACAACGAACACGTCTTCCATCGCCAATTCTTTCTCCTACAGCCGCATGAGCGGCGGCGCGGGGATCGGCTGGTCTTTGTAGTGGAAGGGTGAGTTGAGTCTAGCTGCTCCGAATCTCACGACAAATTTTATTAGATTAATTAGGTCAGACTTATAGTTGATTATCTTTATCGAGTATAAGTCATTGCTTTCAAAAACATTTTTTAAAGTCGGCAAAAATTGCTCCGATAGGTCCTGTGAGAGTTCGGCAGGGATTGCCGGGTCTCACAAGTAGTCAGTAAAACTTTCACGGAGGAGGTCACGACGACAAAAACAGGAGGATAAGACCATGGGTCTGCGTATAGCCACTAACATTCAGTCCATTGCCGCCCAACGTTACTTGGGCATTAACCACGAAAATCAAGCCCGCGCATTGGAGAAACTCTCCTCAGGCTCCAGAATCAACAAAGCTGGAGACGACGCCGCGGGACTCGCCATCAGCGAAAAATTGAAAGCCAGCATCCGCAGCATGAAGCAGGCAACCCGGAATGCCAACGACGGGATCAGCTTGGTTCAGACCGCGGAAGGCGCGATGAACGAAATCGGGAACATCCTGATCCGTCTGCGCGAACTGTCGATTCAGGCGTCCTCCGACACGATCGGAAACACTGAGCGCGGCTTCGTGGACAAGGAAGTTCAGGGCCTCAAGGCTGAAATCGATCGCATTTCGAACTCCACGGAGTTCAACGGCACCAAACTTTTGAACGGAACCGCTCCGCCGCTCGACATCCAGGTCGGCTTGAAGAACGATCCGACTCTCGACCGCTTCGTTTTCGACACTCCGACCCGAGTCACCACACTCTCGGCCCTGGGCGTTGAAGACGTTTCGACGATGAGCCGGGAATCTTCCCAAATGAATCTTGAAAAACTCGACGGCGCGATCAACACCTTGAACGAGAACCGCGCCAGTCTCGGTGCTCTCCAGAACCGATTGATGTCCACGGTGAATAACATGAACATCTATCGTGAGAACCTGGAAGGCGCCAACGGCCGAATCCGCGATACCGATATGGCTGAAGAGACGAGCGAATTGACGAAGACAAACATCCTGACCCAGGCGAACGTTTCGGTCCTGAGCCAGGCGAATCAAAATCCTCAGCTCGCGCTTAAGCTGCTCGGGTGATCTGATCGCTCAGGCATGCGGAAGCTTGCCAGAAGAGCCAGAGAAGCCAGAAAAAAATGACTGATTGATTTTGGCAAAATACGGAGCAAGCGGGAAATCTCACGAAGAAGATTTCCCGCTTGTTTTTTTCGTGCAGTGCCCCTATTTCCCCAGTTATGAACCCCGATCGCCTCGGTGTCTCGCAACCCGAATACAAGTACCCTCCTTCTCATAACCCCTACTGGAAGAAACTTCGCACATCAGAAGAATTCGCGGGCCGGGCCTACACCGACAATGACACTGAACTTTATGTGGGACACTGGCGCGAGCATTTTCCCGATGCGGTCTCAGCCGGAGGTAACCGTTCACCAGAACGCCCGCTTCATGTCGAAATCGGCTGTAACGCGGGACATGTCGTCCGCGAATGGGCCCTCCGCTCGCCCACTCACGCATATATCGGCATCGACTGGAAGTTCAAAGCGATCTGCCGCGCCGCCGAAAAGGCTGTCGCGCGAGATATCGGCAATCTCCTGTTTTTCAGGGCGCACGCGGAGCGAATCGAGTTCATGTTCGGCCCGGGCGAAATCGACCATCTCTATCTTTTCTTCCCCGATCCCTGGCCCAAGACGTCGCAATCGAAGAACAGATTCCTCACGGCGGGTCAGTTCAAGAAGATCGCGCGCCTCATCAAGACGGGCGGCTCTTTTCACATCAAGACCGATCATGGGGAATATTTTGCGGCAATGGAACACGCGTTCAACGAGGTCTGCGGGGATTGGGAAGTCCTGGAACGCTCGAACGACCTCCATCGTGGTCACCCGAATCCGCGAGAATTGACGTTCCCCGACGTGACGCTTTTCGAGCGACTTTTCATCAAAGACGGGCTTCCGATCCATAGTCTCAAATTGAAGCGCCTCGGCAACGGATCTTAGCAGGATCATTTTCAAAATACCGCGACGTGTGATTGCTCCGGCAATGCTATGAATCCGCTGCAATGGTTGCCGCATTTGTTCGCACGATTGTCATGATGTGCCTGATCGTTCTGCCGGGAATGACATCAAGCGCGGCTCACGGAGCGCAGGCTCCCCCGTCGGCCGTCAACGTGCTTTTCGATAGTC
>Ga0208375_1001062_pt1 | contig 33302 bp, 20 predicted proteins | sample RifOxyD1_FD_184038 | JGI IMG/M metagenome (GOLD analysis project Ga0208375, IMG submission 184038) | Soil microbial communities from Rifle, Colorado - Rifle Oxygen_injection D1 (SPAdes) | ecosystem: Environmental > Terrestrial > Deep subsurface > Rock core/Sediment | place: Rifle, Colorado...
GTCTCCTCCCGCATAAGCTGTAAATGCATTCAAAGTAGCCAGGATTAATGCTAGTAGAATTGTTTTAGTTTTTTTCATAAATACTCCATCTATTTATTAGGTCTATATTTTAACACTATATTGGGTTCACTCACTAACACCAAGGATTCATCGTAACCAAGCGTGATACCTTCTGGATGTAATTTTTCGTCACGCAATTTCTTGACAGCGCTTAATTTTCCCTCCAGGGAAATATCGTAAATCACCCGCGCATCATCACTTAAAATCAACAAACGTCCGGTCTTTTGATCAAAAACCACTCCGGCCATGTCCTCTATAGGTAGACTGTTGTCCTTATCTTTACCAGTAAGAGTCTTCGTTATTTTTTTTAGAATTCTCACCTGGGATGAAATATTAATTTCTTCTAAATTATCCAGTTCGGGTAATTTAAAAGTTTCCACTCTCATTCCGGATCCCTCATTAACTATATAAACGACCCGGTTTTGAGGATCAAAAGCAATTCCTTCCGGTCCCTTATTTTTTTCGATAGTTCTATGTTTATCTTCACCATCATTGAAGATTATTTTTTTAAAGTTATCAGGTGTCAGACTGCCCTTTTGCCCGGGATCAATAACCCCTACATAAATTTCACCAGTTTCATTGACTAGTCCTAAGCGAGGTAATCCACCCACCATATCGATAAATACAATATCCTCAAAATCATTTTGGGAACCAGGATTATCGCTAAATGAACGGCTGCTGAAATCTTTTAATTTAATTACGTTATCTGATTGGAAATCATCTTCACCATCATTACTTAAGGATGCTTTGGAAAAAACAAAAATCCTGGCATTATTTTCTGTATGATTATCTCCATCAACCATAGCATTTTCTATGGCAAAATAAATACCGAGATTAGGGACGTAGGTAATGCCAGAGAGATTCAAAACGTCATTGTTTTTTCTTTGAAGTATTTTTACAATAGGTTGTGAGTCATATTTTTCATCAATACTTATAGACTCAAAAGCGAATCCCTTATATCCGAGAAAAGTTGCAATAAAAAATAAAAGTAAAAAAATATGTTTCATATACTGCATACCCTTTTTCAAAGTTATCTTACAAATGGATGACGCTATGCATTATACAGACAAATAATTGCTATTTCACTGGATTTTAAGTTTAATGTAAAAATTCCATAGTCTTTGGTGGTTGGCTAATCAATAATTTCGATATGATATATTAAATTAGTACCTTTGTGATACTATTTATTTAGTCTAGCTTGGTATATTTCACTTAGTTTCTTAAATTCAGGTTCAAGTGAAACCACATCAATAAACTGAAAATTTTCTACCCGGGGTTTTTTAGGGTTGAAGATTATATACTCCTGTTTGGCCTTATTAGAAATCAGTAAGTCATCATGGTAATAGGGAACTCTAAGAGTTTTCGTCCATGGTCCTCCTTGCAAATATCTTATTGCCATGGCAATTATCCCAGTTCGATGTATTCCTCCATGACAATGAAAAAGCACTGGTTGATTTTTGGGGTTCAAAACTATTTCAAGTATCCTGTAAAATGCATCCTTACCCCCATCTACTTTACCGTCTGGTTTGATCTCAAATTGTGTAATAGCGCTTTGGGATGGTCTGGCCCAGATGTTCAGACTGTCGAGATCATCAATGTCCTTTGTAGGAGAAAGTGGGTTGCGTCCATCCAAATAGGTACGAATGTTTTTATCGTATGAATGGTAAAATTTAAAACCGAAATTCTCTTGAATTTCGTATTCCTCAACCGCATGATCAAGAAAGAAGGAGTAATTCATATAATTCATATAAATTACGGTTTTGGGAGTCTTGAACCCTAGCTCACTGAGTCCTGCAAAAACTTCTTCGACACCTTCTTTACCAAGCCTTTCAGAGCGATATATTTGAAATTCATCATTATTGACTAGAACTCCCAAATTGTAATCTTTCTTAAGCTCATATAAGGACTTAAAATGATTTTCGGACTTGCAATAAGAGGAAGTAAGTAGGATCACCAAAAGAAAACCAAAACCAATCTGACTCATAGCAAATACTCTCTAGATTTTTAAATTGTTTATATCTTTAAATATGGTATCTGTAGTGTTTCAAAATGAATAGAGCTGGTGACAAAAAATCATCAGTGTCAATTTGGAAATCTTAAATAAAAAAACAATCTCAATGCGCCATGCATCTTGTGCCTGAAATAAAATATCAAAAAAAATGAAATAGTTTTTTTTGATTGGCACTATATTTGCTTTGTTATAGATCAATTTGATAAAAGACTAATGGATGTTAAGAGTAACAAATTGTCTATCAGGACAAAAAATAACGGAGGAAAAAATGAAAAGAATAGTACTTACCACAGTAGCTTTGTTTATGCTTACAGGTACAACTTTCGCAAGGGAATTAAGTGACATGGCCAATCGTCTGGTCAGAACTGCAGAAAGAGTACAAATGACTGTTGAGGATCTGGAATATGGCCATGGTTCAGAAATGGAAGTACGCCGCTCTATTAACGAGTTAAAAGAAATTACCAACCGGCTTGAACGAAGAATTGGGGGCGGATTCAATCCAAATCCAAACCCTTTCCCAAATGATAGAATTTCCGCTAGCTGTAGACTGGATATTGATGGAAACTTTTTTAATCCTGACACCCAGGTTGAATGCACAGTATATGGTCGAAACGCCGCAGGGTATGAAGTCAGAGTTATCAGTCAGTTTGGTGATAGAGTGGAATTTCAAGGTCGCTTGAATCCAGGAGCACAAACTCAATCTTTTGAAACTATCGAGAGACAAGTTGGTGGAACCACAGTCAGATACCAGGTGTTTATTATGACTACCAATGGTAGAAGATTTCTTGTGGCAAATCTCTAATATTAGATTAAAAGTTGCAAAAATAGGGCCTGGTTTTTACCGGGCCTTTTTTATTAATAACCTTTTGCCTGTTTAAAAAATGAAACAATTGCCTGCTGTCTTTTTTCATAGACTTCTTGAATCTGCTCAATTTGTTTTTGCTGTCCTTCCACTATATTAAATGTAAGGTTTTTTACTCCATCATAATCCTCCGTAAGATCCTCTAAAAAACCAACCAATTCATATCCCACGGGCTTTTCCTGGTAACAAATTTGAAAATTGATATAATACTGGTCCTCACTCATGCTGTAAGCATTTCCATCATCCTTAAAAATTATATAGCGGTCAAAAATATCAATCATTTCCAATTTATTTGTACTCACCAATATTTTTTGGTTTTGCTCATCATATCTAAAAATGCTCAAATTCAATTCAATATCCTGTAAATCCGCATACAGAGATTTTTGCTTGAACTCCAACACATTATCTGAATTTCCCTCTTGGTTTTTGAGATCATCTAAAAATTCCTCTTCCGTAACCCAGCTACCCCGGCTATTTTTCAAAAAAGTCTTTTTCTTCCTGAGAGGTTCATTTTCATCGACCTCTACTGAGGGCTTACTTTCGCTGGCATCCTTACCCGTCATTTTCTTCTCGAGTTTCAGTGCCGGAGCTTTTTGCAGGTCATGATACTCTTTATCCCTGGAATCCATCTGATGAAGAGGATCTCTCCAGAATTTATCAATATCATCAGCGCTCTCTCCGTTTCCCATCATATTACTTTGGGTAATGTTCGAATCACCGCTTTTTTGGGCCCACTCATTATATTTTTTCTCATCACCACTATATTTATGATTGGTGTCAGTCCAATGGGTATGCAACCTATCGGCGGACTCACCATTACCAGTCATATTAGGGTCATTCTCTGTCATGGCAAGCTTATTTCTAAGTGCCTCCCTTTTACGTTCTTCTTCTTGAAAACCCTGGTTTTCCTTTTCAATTTCCTCTTTAGCCTTTTGTTTTTTTTCTGTACTTACATCGTATTTGTTTCTAACCTGAAGACCGGGACCGACATCTGCCCTTAAGTTATCCGATATAAATTCATCCTTCATCTGATTTATCAAATCATTTTTATTAATTTCTTCTGATGTGCTATTTATTTTCCCCACCAGAGGATTATTTTTGTCGAGAGAATCATTATCCTGTAGTCCCTCCATAATACCCTTTTCGTAATCAATCTCGTCAACTTTGCCGTATATAACTCCATCAGCCTTGTCAGTCTCCTTGATATCCCCCTTGAGGTATCCTCCAAGATCTTCAACATCTCCAAGGGTCTTCCACAAATTTTCCTCTTCTATAGCATTACTTGAGACATCTCCTCTTAGGTTACTTTCAATTCTATCCACGGCACCTGCACCTTTTCCGGTCTGGTAAGTATTGATTTCTTCCGTGGAACCAGACGACTCCCCGACCATATTGTCATCGATTTTTTCAACTCCACCCGCCGAATCTCCTGCTAAAAAACCATCCAGCTGCTCAGTCCCATGACTCTCTCCCTTATTGTATGACTCAACTTTTTGTTCATTTTCCCCGCTAAGCATGGCCTTGATATCCTCTGGCGTCGTGTTTTTATCTTCAAGCAGCGACGACAGTGTTTTAAGCTGACTCAAGTTGGTTTGCAAAAGTCTGGAATCCTTTGCAATTTGCATATTTTCTTCATCAAACTCAATTTTAAATGTGGTGGTAAGTTCCGAGGTAAAATAAAAGTTGGGTGCTTTGGAAGAAAATTTCCAATTACTGCTTGCAGTATAAAATTCCGGTTTTTTTCCTTCAAAGATCCACATTCCCTCGGGGGAAAATTCATCATTAAGGGTTCCATCAAAAAATTTCCATTGCCACAATTTTAAATCATTTTCCCCGCCACCGTCTTTCCATTCCCCCAGTTTGATACTAGGGCCTTCCACCTCAATTTCCCATGTACCATTGAAAAAAGTCAGTTTCTTTTTATTTTCGATGGACCAAATCTCAAACTGCTGATTGATGGGTTTGATAAATTTTAAAATGCTGAATGGATCAGAATTGCTGTGAAAGGTTTTGACTTCTTTTTCAATTTTTCTTTGATCTTTATATTTTTTATAGTTAGTTTCAATCGCCTTTAGCATTAAATTTAACTTGTAACCAAGCGATCTGGCATTGATGGCATCATCCAGAAAATCCCCCACTCCATGCTTTCTAAAAAGTTGTTCAACCTTGCCACCTTTTACATAATTAAAAAGCAGTACTTTGACAAAATTCATTTTAATGAAGGTTTTCAATTTCGTGAGTAATTTTATAATCTCGACCACGTCCGCCTTGGAAGTGACCGCCGCAAAGATTATCATACAAGGGTTGACCGCTGACATTTGAATTATCTCATCCACATAATCACAAATGGTTATTTCGTAAGTTGGGTCTTTTTTCAAGTCATTCATGGTACTCACAAACGATTGTGAGCCAATTGCCTGACTGTTGAAAATATAAATCAACTTTTTGTCAGTTTCTATCACATCCAAATTGGCATTATTATTTTCTTCCAAACGTCTCACCCCTAACCCTGCCCTTATCGTGTTTTTATCAAGCTTCGTTTAGCATAATTGAATGTTTAATCTTGTTTTAAACACCAAAGTTGACCATTTCAGTCATCTATCGTTTATTTTAATTTTAAGCTTATGTTGAACATTTCATACCTGAGCATTTTCATCTTTAAATTTTTCATCTTATAGCCCGATTAACCCTATGATAACCAATTTTTCCAGACTTAATTGATAGAGGAAATACTGTTGAATTTTAAGATCTTGTTTATATTAATCACTAGCTTGCTACTTTCCACTACTGGATTTTCAACTCCCATAAGCGAATGTCTAGAAAGTTTAAGACAAATCGATAGCAAACATTTTATCGATTATGCGCAATTATTAACCCTCAAGGATAAAAAAGCACTTCAAAAATCTCTACTGAAAATATTCAGTGGTGACCAAAAGAAAACAGATCATATTATTGATTTTTTTGAAAAACAGGTAAAACAAACCCTGGAACAAAGGTCTGATGATTTATTGTTAAAAGATATCAAAGCAATTAAATCCGGTCCTGATTTTAAAAATGTTGAATATATGTTTTATGTCGACCAATTTGGGGTCACTCAAAAGTTAAAACCCGCTACCTTCAAAAATGCCACAGAAATGCTGGATCACCTCAAAGACTTGGGTGCCAGGACAGTTTATCCTCTACCTTTTTTAAAATCTCCAATGAAAGATGGTGGTTTTGATGTATCCAATTTTTTTGAAGTTAATGAAAAATTAGGTGGTAACCAAGCTTTTGACGCATTTGCTGAAGCTGCCAGAAAAAAAGGGATGGAAGTAAAGATGGATATGATCCTCAACCATGCATCCGATGAACACCCGATGTTCCAAGCATTACTGTCAGGTGATCAAAAGGCCAGAGAGATGTTTATAATCAGGGATGAACCACCCGTTATCGTCAGACGTTTCCAGGATGATGTGGGGGACTGGGTGGATATTGAAGTGTCCAGACGTTTGATTTTCCCTCATATTACAGACACCCATTGGCGCAAAATTAAAATCAAGGACAAGGATGCTTGGGCATATCATACCTTCTACCCCTATCAACTAGATATTAACTATTCTTCTACCACCGCCGTAGAAGAAACACTTAAAATAATATCCGCATGGTCAAACAAGGGAATCAATATCTTCAGATTCGATGCGATCCCCTTTGCCGGTCCAATGAAGCGTTCAGAAAATGAAGAGAGTGTGCACGCCTTGATTGAAGTTTTGAGTTTATATTTAAAAAAAGTATCACCACAAAGTAAAATTATGGTGGAAGCAAATCAACCTGCAGCGGATTTGATAAAATATTTCGGTAAGCGTACTTCAACCGATAGTCCGATCCAAATCAAAGCAACCCAGACGGATCAAGCAGGAAAACCTCTTAAAGTAAAGGGTACAACTGAAGCCCAAGGTGCGTATGATTTCACTGAACTTCCTTATTTTTGGACCAGTGTCTTTTCAGAAGATAAGAAACATTTAGAACAGTATTTCCAATATGCTGAAACATTGAAAATTCCAGAAGGAGCAGGATTTACCAAGGTAGCACGGGTACATGATGAACTGACCCTGGAAATGGCAACGCCAGAACAAAGAAAGATAATTAATAAAGCCTTGATCACACCTGGCCACGAAAAAGGGATTCCATTTCGTGAAGAGTTTGGAACTGCAGGAAGAATGGCATCCTTCCTGGATCAAAATCCTAAAAGAATAAAACTGGCGAATTCAATATTAATGGGTAGAAAGGGACAGCCGGTTATTTATTATGGCGATGAAATAGCAGCTGCCAACGATATTGATAATATGGTTTTACTGGCAAAAGAGAGGGAAGAATACATGAAAGCTAATGGCATTTCAATTCCCAAACACCTTCCTCGTGCCCAAAAATATGAAGAACGAGTAGGACTTGATCCCAAACTTCCTTATGATGGAAGGGAGGCAAATCGAGGTGATATTTTAAAGGAGAGTGCGGACCAGGCCCGTGAGGGTGCTAACACCGATAAGCCTGATATTGCATCACAAACTTTCAAATATATACGAGAAATTGTGCAGACAAGGAATAAACATCGTGCAGTTTGGAAAGGAAAACAAATTGCAGTACAGTCTAACAACAAGTCTACCTTATCATGGATCATGGCCCACTCGAAAGATAATTTGTTGATGGTTAATAATCTATCAAGCAAGGGAAGAAGAAGCATTCTAACTCTGCCGGAAAAGTTCTCTGCGAAGTTGCACGAAACTGGATTTTTGCGTGATGCACTCTCAGGCAAGATGATCCCCTACAAAAAAAGGGGAAATAGAATTGTCCTGAATTTGGAAGAGTACGACACTTTTTGGTTGGAACTAAAATTTTAAGTATGAGTATAAGCTGGCCCTAAAATGACCAACTCACATATATTATAATCTTCACTACAAGTAATATAGTCAAGATAAGCATCAACTTATCCAAACAAAGAATTGCCAACAAATCCTTGCAAAGAGATAACCTTTAACTCCTTAGTTAATCTTCTAGTCTCTTCAACCTTAAGCGTTGGAATTTCCACAGCTTGCTCAACAAAAAGTAAATACTCTCTGATGGAAGGGGCGTATTTTGATAATATTTTTAGATTTTTTATAAGCTGATCAACTGTAAATTTTTTTATCTTGTAATTGATAATTTCAGAAATTCGACTGCTGGGAATTCGAGTAAGTTCACTTAAATCCTTAATCTTTATTTTTTTAACATTTATAAACTGTACAAAATGTTTGCAAAGACTCATTTTGATCTTATCTTCAATAGAAAGTTTTGATTTATCCGTTATGTGGGTCAACCTGCTTCGCTTAGCCTTGGACTTCGTAATTCTTATTAAAAGTTCTTTATTGTTATATTCCATGTTACCAACTTGGGAATAAAGTTATTACATAGATCTCATTAATTTTGTCATAATGGGTATCAAAAATCATAATAAATTCCCTGTCATAAAACCTACCATAAATTGGACAATTGATTCTAATACTGAATTTTGAAACCCTACCCTTATAATCATCCGCTACGATATCCTCTCCGTTCAGTAATCGGATAAATTCTTTAATATCTCTAACTAAAAAATTAGTCCTTCTTTTTCTATTTAGCATTCCCGTCTTTTTATTTAAGCCAAAATTAATATGATCTATTTCAACTTTAACCTTCGTAATCTCATTACCATTCAAAACAACGGGAAACTCCAAGATAATTTCAACGACTCTCCCACGACAATTCATTGACTTTCTAATAACCATCATACCCTCTCGACAATTTTATTTCAACCAGAAATTACATAATTTTGTAATTTTAATCAATTTTGCAAAATTGCTATGCCTCCAAATCACTTTCCTGGATCAATACAAGGCCTGCTTTATCAATTAAAATCAAAAAAAATGAAATCAAAATATAGAATTACCTGCGATTTTTTTCAAATCTAACATGAAATATATCAAGACTCAAAAGTAGTAATGCCAAAGATAAAACTATTGTTAATCGCTTCAATGAATGATCGGTAAAATTTAAGTTAATGGCGATTTTTAAAGCAATGATTTCTATCTGAACAAGGTTGACCTAGATATTTTGTTTAATCAAGCATTTTATAATGAGCAAACATTCGTAAATGCCTGCTCTTAGTTGGAACAGACCAACCTGAGCAGATGTTGATAATCATTCAGCGCTAAATAATTCCCTTCGGATTGATAACCATCAATTAACACTATCATACTTTATTACTTATGATGATAAGTAACATAGTACTTCATCATAGGTAGGCAAGTATGAATATTCTTTTAATCAATCCTCCCAAGCATAGCAAATATTTTTCTGCAGGTGGAACCGAACCGCTGGGGCTTGAATCAATTGCAGCGATGGTACGTGGCGATGAGGTGAGTATCGTTGATTTTCGTTTTGAAAAAAGGACTTTGAAAGAAGTCCTGAAGACCATTAAACCTGACATAGTAGGTGTGACAGGTTACACCGTGGATGTTTATAATGTGAAACGAATTCTTTTTGAAACGAAACTGTTCAATAGAAAAATAATAACTCTGGTCGGTGGGGCCCATGCTTCGGTTGTCCCGGAAGATTTCAATGAAACATACGTCGATGTGGTAGTACCCGGGCTTGGCGAGCATGCTTTTTTGGAGGTGATTGAGGCAATCAAAACTGGTCATTCTCTTCGGGATATAAAGGGAATTGGTCTTCCTTCCATGGGAGGAATGCACTTTACCGAGAAAAGAAATTTAACCAATCTGCTCAACGAATTACCATTTCCACGTCGTGATTTAACCAAAAAATATCATAAGTATTATAATTATTTAGGATTCGAGGTTGGATTGATTGCAACGGCCAGAGGATGTCCCTTTCGCTGTAATTTCTGCTCCATTCCGGTGATTATGGGAGGAAAATATTTTACCAGATCCGCTGAAAATGTTTTTGCAGAATTAAAATCTATACCCCAAAAATATATTCGTTTTGCTGATGGAAATACTTTTGGCAATATTAAACGAATGGAGGAGCTCTATTGGTTAATCAAAAATTCAGGGCTTGATAAAAAATTTATCTTTGATATACGCAGCGATTTTATTGTCGCCAATCCTGATTTGATAAAAAAATATAAAAGCATAGGATTTGAGGTGGCGGCGGTGGGCCTTGAGTCTATTGATAATTCAAAGCTGGATGCATTTAATAAACAAAGTTCTCGTCATATACACGAAGAAGCCATTCGTATTCTTCATGATCTAAAAATTAAAATTGTCGGACAGTTTGTAATTGATCAAAATTTTTCTTCCGTTGATTTTGAAAAATTAAAGGATTTTGTATTAAAATATAAAATCCATTTTCCAAGCTATTCGATTTTAACCCCATTCCCTGGAACTAAAATTTTTGAAGATGTTAAACATCAGCTGATATCAGAAAATTATGAATATTTCGATCTCTTTCATTCTGTTATTGAAACCAAGGTAAGCAGGAAAGATTTCTTTAAATACTACGCAAATCTATATTTACAAAGTTATTCAATCAAACGGATTTTTATTAATTTAATAGATTACATGATTAATATCTTTGATAAAAAGAGGACGTATGCCAAAGACATATCTTTTTTTATGATAATTTTGATAAAAATTAATATTTTGACCCGCTTAAGGAGAATAAAAGGGGCTTATCAGTTAAATACATAAAAGATGATCCCACCAATTATCGAATAAAATCTGCCACGAATGCATTAATGGGACGGTTGCGAATGTCATCAGGAGTGCCATTTTGTACAATCACCCCCTTATCCATTACGGCAATTTGATCGCTAATGGCAAAAGCTTCTGCCTGATCATGGGTGACATACACACAGGTGATACCTACTTCAGTTTGGATGGATCGGATGTCTGCTCGCATTTTCTCTCGAAGTTTTGCATCTAAATTGGATAGGGGTTCATCTAAAAGGAGAACTTTGGGTTTCATCACCAGTCCACGGGCCAAAGCGACTCGTTGCTGTTGCCCTCCACTTAGTGTATTGGGAGAACGCTTGTCCATCCCTTCAAGTTGCACAGTTTTTAATATTTCAGCAACTCTTTCTTTTATTTCATTTTTGGGAAGCTTTCTGATTTTTAGAGGATAGGCGACATTGTCAAAAACATTCATATGCGGCCACACCGCATAACTTTGAAAAACCATCCCTGCACATCGGCGTTCCGGGGCAATAAATTTTTTATTGGTCGGATCAGAGACAATCTCATCTCCGATTTGAATGGTGCCCTTTTCATTACGCTCAAGGCCTGCGATCATTCTAAGACAAGTCGTTTTTCCGCAGCCTGAAGGGCCAAGCAGTGAGAAAAGTTTTCCGTTTGGGATTTCAAATGAAACACCGGCCACTACTCTGGATGTCCCATAATATTTTTCTACGTTTAAAAATGTGATAGCACTCATAATCCGTACTTTCCTTTGGAAATAAGTTTAACTGTATAGTTGATAATGGCAATGACCAGGACAATAAACAAGGCCAGAACTGCTGCTCCACCTCCGCTTATATCCGAGTACTCCTGTAGTTGAAAAAGCAGAGTTCCCAGCGTTTCCAGGCCTGGTCCGGTCAGTAAAATGGTCATCGTCAGTTCGCTGAAGGTAGGCATAAAAACCAGAAAAAAGGATGCCACCAACGATGGTATTAAAATGGGAATCCATATGGTCTTGATAGTTGTCCACCAATTAGCTCCCGAGATACGAGCGGCTTCATGCAAGCAATCATGAATCTGTTTTAGTCCATCACCAGTTGTTCTAACCGCAAAGTTTAAATATTTGGCAATATAAGCTAGGACAATCAAGGTTAAGGTATTATAAAGGGAGATCGGAATGCCCATAAACGAACTACTAAAAGAAATAATTAGGGCCAGGGCAATAACTGTACCCGGGGTAGCATAGGGAAAGGCTACTATGACCGATATCAGTGATCTGCCTTTGATTTTTGTTTTCTGCTCCAGATAGGATAGGAATAATCCAAGAATGGTGGCAATACTGGCGGAAACCAGTCCGAGTTTCAGGGAATTCATAAGCGCCCTGGGAGTTTCTTCAACTTCAGAAAATATTCTAATAAAATTATCAAAGGTAAAATTGTTCAGGGAAATTTCCCCCTGAAGTTTGCTAAAAGCGCTAATAGCTATGGCCGTAAGAGGCAAAAAAAGCAGTAAAAAAAGAGTCAAACAAATAATTGTAAACAAGGGCCACTTGTAATTACCGAGAGCGATCAAACTGGGTCTGGCAGTTTTACCGCTGACAACTTGACTTTTCTTTCTAAGCAGCAGGGCATTTATAGAGAGTACGATTATCGCCATTCCAAGCAAGAGCAGACTCAAGGTTGCTCCGGAATACATGCCATTGATGGTACCCATTTTTTGCAGCGTAAAAATTTTAGTGGTTATCATATAGATTCGGGCGGGGTTTCCAATCAAGGCAGGAATGCCAAAACTGGCAGCAGATGCAAGAATGACTAAGAGGATTCCACTTAAAAATGATGGGAAAACCAGCGGAAGGGAAATATGAAAAAAAACCTTTAATGGACTCGCCCCTGATAAGCGGGCTGCTTCTTCCAACGATGAATCCATGCGATCCAAGGCAGACAGCAAGGAAAGTAATATATAAGTATAAAAAAAACTGCTCATCGCCCAGATCAGACCAACGAAGGAATAAATATTGAGCAAGGAAAATCCTAAAAGTTTATTGAGAATTCCAGTTTGAGGGTTAGCCAGATAAATCCATGCGATGGCACCAATGAATGGCGGAATGGCATAAGGAAGACAAAAAAGTGATCGCAGGATTTTTTTACCCGGTAAATCAGTCCGGGTCAAAGGCCAGCTTAAAATAAGAGCAATGAGTGTACTTAGCATTGCCGTCCCCAGACTGATAATAAGAGTGTTGGCAACCGCAGTCAGGGTGGAAGAGTTAGTAAACAAATCAAGCATCGGAACATTTTCCATGTTAAAGAAAATTTTTCCGATGAGTACACCGAAAGGATATACACATATTACAAAAAGAAAAAAAAGAGAAATGCCCAAGATGAGTACTTGCATTATTCAAACATGATTTTGGTAAATTGCTCTTTTATGCTATTTCGCCCTGTCATGGTTTTTTTAAGAAATTCATCACTCCACTTAAAGGAAGAATTTCGCAACTCTTCCATGGGAAGAGCACCTTCTGGAGCTTGGTATCCCGGGAGGGGAGAATACATATATGACCGGATCGCCGCATCTTGACCTTTCTTGGTGTACATCCAATCCACGAAGCGCTCTTTTAATTCAGTGGAGCCCTCCTTTTTAACAATGGCCATGATATTGGCGTTAAAAATAACACCGTCTTTAGGATATATTGTCACTAATCGCTTGTCTTGTTTTACTAAACGAAGCACATTTTCAAGCAGAACCTGGCCAACCGCTCTTTCTCCGTTTTGTAATCTTCTAATAACGCCGCTATTTCCTCCTTCGGAAATAGTATTATTTTTTCTAAGTGCCAAAATATGATCCCATCCATATTTTTCCACCAGAAATGCCAGAGTGGTAAAACTGGTGCCTGATGCCAGCGGGCTGCCAGTGGTGTATTTATCCTTCCATTTGGCTTCCACCATTTCCAGAAAAGTTTTAGGGACATCCTGTTCATTTTTGATCATTTCATTGTTATAACAAAGCACCATAACCGGAAGTGCGTAAGCTGCATAAAAGTTTTGTGAATTTCTTAAATCGCTGGGAACATTGGCTGCATTAGTTGATTGGTAAGCATGAAGCTTTCCACTGGTGGCGAGATCCTCATACCAGAAGCGATCAGAGGAAATCAGTATGTCAGCTTTAATAGAACCAGCCATTAATTCGGCATTTACTTTCGAAGCAATTTCTTCGGAACCTGCTTGATACCAATTAAATTTAACTCCCGGAAAATCCTTTTCTAATTCGCGGGTCAGATCAGCAATGGTATCCTTGTACATGGAGGTGTAAATCCAAAGCGCTTGTTCGTCCTTCCGGGAGGAGATACAGCCACCTAAAAACAAAAGTACCAAGAATAATCTCATCATTAAAACTCCTCTTACCAAACGTGCTTTGAATTATAAACATAATCTATACAATTAAGCCTTGTTTCGGCCAGTGAAAACCTTATTTTCTAGGTTAGAAATTAGTTTGCGCCAGGATGCACAACGTATCAAATCAATACCTGAAAAATTGTAGTTGCCTAAAAGATTCTTTGCGCTGCCGCTTTTGAGTTTCAATTGACTGATTGCATTTGCGTTTTATTAGTATTTTTTTTACTCAAATGTAAGTCAATTGAAATATGCCTCACTAATGAATGATCAAGGCAACCAATTATTTAAAACACAAAAAACATCGGAGGAGAAAAATGAAAAAAGTAATTCTTACAACATTTTCAATGTTTTTAATTACAGGTGCCGCTTTTGCAGCAGAATTAAGTGAGATGGCAAAAGGTTTGATAAGCACTGCTGAGAAACTGCAGCTATCCGTAGAAGATCTTGAGCACGGGAGTGGTTCTAGTACTGATGCCCAACAAACCGCTAACGAATTAAAAGATGCTTTAGACCAACTCGTTCAAAAAATGGGAGTTGAGCCTGTGGAAGAAAAAATTGCAGCAGCAACTGATCCAAACCCTGAACGTTACCGCAATCGTCGTCCTGGACATCGTCCCTTCCCGGGTTATCGTCCCTTCCCGGGTTATCGCCCCTTCCCGGGCTATCGCCCCTTCCCGGGCTATCGTCCCTTCCCGGGCTATCGTCCCTTCCCGGGCTATCGTCCCTTCCCGGGCTATCGTCCCTTCCCGGGCTATCGTCCCTTTCCGGGCTATCGACCCTATCCTGTCTATCCTCCCATTCCCCCCTATCCGGTCTATCCTCCTTATCCGGTCTATCCTCCCTACCCCGGCCATTTCTCTCACACAGATGACGAAAAGTGATAGGGTTCTCTAGCTGCGAATCTTTAGATTCGATATGAAAATGCCCAAGGCCTGGTTTGTTTACCAGGCCTTTTTATAATGCCATGTCTGTATAAACCTTAGACAGTGTTCAGAAACTCATGAAATTTACCCCCCCAATAGCATTTCAACTGGCTGAAAATAATGGACTTATAGGGGTATGAAAATTGCATCTAAATTACTAATTATGCCTAAAAAGGAATACTTATGTGTAGTAAAATTAATTTATTTGTTATCATCCTCATGCTTTGTGTTTCCAGCTGTGGCATAAAGAGACCAGGTCTTGTCACACCCACACCGGATGAATTTTCCTTTCAAAAAAATATTTTTCTCAATCCAGATGGAAGCAAAAAATCCTATATGGCCGGTTGGGCCAGTGAATCCAGCAATGGTAGTTATGGAAAATCGTGGATCCTACATAATTACAATATGGCCATGCATTGCAATCTGGTTTTTGACATAAGGGAACAGTATCTGGTGGGGCTACAAATTGATCCATCATATCCCAACGATCAAAGTAGATGGAAAGAAGTTTTAACCATACCAATCATCAAACACTACTACCTGGAAAAGGGAAAAGATAATTATAACAAAGAGACCAATGAGGTGGTGGAAAATTCCTCCAGAAGCTCTTGGAATAAGCGTACTCACATCAAGCTTGATTTTTCCGGAATAAAAATTCTGGAGGAAGAGTTCAAGATTTTTTGGGGACATGATAGTACCACCATTACAGGTGTTGAAGATGAGGAGATTATAGAGGATGGGGGCAAAACCTTTATCGCTTTTACAACTTCGATCACTAGTTCCTTTTTTGGAAGCGAAATGCAAGGCAAATTCCGCTTCAACTTTCTTGAATATAAGCATGATGATAAATTTAAAAAAATTAAATATGATGAGAATAATGCGAAAAAAATCAATACTCTTTTTATAATGGGTAAAAAGATTGATGGACTTGATCAAATCCTTCATGTTGCCAGATGGGATCTGGAAAACGGTAATTTACCAATTAAATTATATGCTAGAAATTTCCCCCAGGAGTATAAATTCATTATTGAGGACGTGGTAAAAGAGTGGAATGTGACATTTACCAAAGTTTTTGCCCCAGAAACCAAAGATATCTATCAAAATTATACAAAATATTTTTCACTCCAATATAGTGATAGAAAATATGCCTTTGATCTTCGTTATCCAACCATCAACTGGGTAAGTGATAAGGAAATAAGTGCGAATGGCCCTCTGGGAATTGCCATGTCCCATGCGGATGTACTCAATGGAAAAATCCAGTGGGGTGCCGTGAACATTTTTGGAGGAATGATTGAAAGCTATCTGGATCACTACTATCCACTGGATGCAAATGGTGGGGATAGTAGCTATGTGATAAACCAGCAGCAACTGGTTCCACGATTTCCCATAAGTGAAAAGCAAATATTGAGGGCACTTGGTGATGATAACAAAATTCCAGATGGATTTAAAAACAGTTTAAATGTCAGTGGTAGCTACTTGGAGGAATTTAAAAATATTATTGGTGATGCATTAAATCTTTCCCCGCAATTATCACAAAAAGCACAAGACAACTATATTTTGAGTACGATCAATGAAATTTTAGGAGAGGCAAAACATGAGCAAAATAAATTTGCCCAGGAAATTGTTCATATAGCCAACCTCATACAAGAGAAGCAGAAAAGGATCCTGGGATATGATCTTTTACCTGATCAATCAGATAAAACTTCAAAGCTTTCAAAAGAAGAGCAGATGCAGATTGCTCTATCCCCCTACGCTTCCCATACCGAGCGTGGAAACGTTCTACAGAATAATGGAGTATTTGATCTGGATCGAAGGTTCAGTGATGTGATTGGCGGATGGAGAGAAGGATTAAAAGAGCGAGGTGTTGAACATTATCCGGAGGCATTAAAAGCGATGATCAAGGAGCTCATCTTGCATGAAATGGGACATATGTTTGGACTGGGACACCAGTTTAAAGAAAATATTCTTCCAATGCCAGGGTCTGTTCCAGATAAATATCTTTTTGGAGATGAACACAGTCATCATAATCATTTAAAAGAAGGACTGCAAAAAAGGGCCACCAAGGAAAGTGGTTATTCCAACTATACCTCGGTAATGGGATACCGACATCCAAAATCAGAAGTGATGACTAATTACGACGATTTGATTCCCGGTACTCAAGATTATTTAACACTCATGTATATTTATAGAAATAAATATCCGACCTATCAAAAAGGTCAAAGTGATTTTGTATTTCAAGATGCCCCCTCCAGCGGAAAAATTCCAAAGAAGGCTGCCTATTTTCCCACATGTAATGATTTTGAAGCAAGCCTTTATGCAGATCCCTATTGCAACCGGTTCGATCGAGGCAGCAAGCCCAGTGAGATCATGGCCAGTTACTTTGATAGCATCACCAGTAATCTGGATACAAAATTATTTTCCTTCACCGACCAGGCCGGGGGAAATCCTGAAATCAAAGAGATGTATATGTGGCAGCAATCCCTCGTCAATTTAAGCCGGATTCGAATTTTTTATGATTATATGAGGCAAAAATATAATAAACAGATCGCTGAAGTGGTCGCCAAAGATGAGAAGAATTTCATGGAGTTTTATGAGACTTGTAGTGGTGAAAAGGACGATAACCATCAATTAAATAATCTCTTTGACGATTATGAAGAATTAAAAGAGCTATGCATTGCCAACGGCCAGGCAATAAACGAACTGGCCTTATTGATGTCACTGGATGCCACTGATTATAGTAAATATGACCGGGAAAAATACATGATGCCCGCTGGAATGGCTGCCTTGGATGTTAGCAGAGATTATGGCAGGTTTTTTGGTTCATGGAAGGAATTAACCGCCATACCGATTAAAACCAGCGCCCTTTATTTTTTAACCACCACTTCACCCTCAATGCTATATAACATGGGGATGGAACCAATTCCCAGATATTCAGACAGTGAATCACACTATTCCTACGCCACTCTTTATCCAAAACTATATACCAAATCTCTCCAGTCTGCAGTGAAAGATAATATTAAATTATCTCTGGAAGATGACGATCAAAGGACCGTGGTTGGCAGGCTCATTCACTCAATTGGTGGCTTTGCCTATATGAACCAGTACTCCAATGATCAAAAATTTGATAAGGCAGAAGGACTGCTCGAGAAAATCAGAAATCAAGTCGGTTTTCAAGTTTCACTTGGAATGGTCATCCTTAAAGAACATAAATTTGACGGTAAAACCCAGAGTAATAAAGTTTCACGTTTTACCGCCGGTCTTTACGATTTCTCGACCCAAAGAATGACCGCCACCAAATCCGCACATATGCTGCCAGATAAAAAAATACTGATTAGAGGCCTGGATGGGACATTTATCATACCAATCGGCTCCCCCCAGATTAAATTTTTTGGAGAGAACAAGGATGCCAGCGGACTGGCCCATAGTTATGTTGTAAAAGTTGAATTTGATGATGAGCGAGATGATCTACTCGCAAAATCCTCGCTTAAGTTTGCTCTTAAATCCTTGCACAACAAGGTTATGGATGAATGTATTAAAGGACCTGGCAATGAAAAAAATGGACTTGATGAATTTTTTAATGAAAACGGCACTGGGTTCGAGGGTTTTGAATACAATAGCAATATTGGAGGTAATCCACTCAGCCAGGATAAATTTTTTGAATCAGTCAATCAGCAATTTGAAATCTATTACACCAAGGGTGTTGAAGGAAGAAATCTGCCAAACAGGGATACTTGTTTAAAGGCAGTAAAAGGGCTTAAGGCCATTATTACCACCTCCGGCCTGTTGCAAGGAATGGTTCTACCAACATTACTTCAAGTGCAGGAGATAGAATAATGAAAACCACTAACTTTGTACTTATTGTAGGTCTCGCATCGGTTCTGCTATTTAATGCCTGTTCCAAGAAAACCATAGATATGCCGGATCATGAAGTTGAAAACTCCTACATGGACAAGCAAGTTCAGATAGAGGAGAAACTCCCAGAGGAAATTCAAGGACTAAAATCTTTTGATAATAAAATTTCCACCTATAATCAGAAATTGCAAGATCCCAGTTATGCAAGGTTCAAGGAAATCATCAATCCTCTTAAATCATATTATTTCAGCACCGACATGATTTCCAATACTGACTTCACCAATCAGGCAATATTTCATGAAATATTTAATTTATTTTCCCGGGCCATATTAATTGAAACTCAAAATGGCACTCACCTGGAACTGCTCAGTCAATACCACCAGGTCTTATTGGATGCCTGTGCGGATGACATCACTAATTGCCATGCCTTGGAATTTTATAAACGAAGTCCTTTTGCCTATAAAGTTTTAAAAATTTTGTTGGATAAAAAAATGAAAAATGCCCAGTCTATCAAGTCCTCCAAGGGTGTTGTATCCATAGAATATATTGGGTCTTTTAATGAAACCCTGGAGCTGGTTTACATATGCAGGTATATCAAGCATCAAAATGATAATCATTTGGATGAAATAACCATCAGGCTGATGAATGATTATCAAACGTTGGAACATTCCAAAAATGCCAAGTTGATTTCAAAAAAATTTCAAATCAGACTAGTGAAGATCGCCAAATTATTATTTGGCTGGTTTGATACGCAAGATAAGGATATGCTTAAAAATGCCTTTAAGTTATCCCAGATTGATTCAAAAATAAGCGATTACCAATTTGCTGGAAAAAGCTACCTGCTCCTTGCTTCAAAAGTTATGTTAACAGATCCTGAACAAAGCAAGAGTTTGTTTAAAGAAGAACTGGATTTGATTAAGGCATCATCCACGAATAAAAAAGGAAGCTATTTTTTTATCTCTGACAAAATCGAACTGGCACGAAAGTTAATTAAAAAAGACAAGTCAGACAAAGAAGATGAAGATAAGTTAAAAGAAAAACTCTCCTTGTTAAATGGATTAGATCCCAGCTTTAGCTTTAATGCAGAGGACACCATTGTTTTAAATAATAATTTAATTAAAAACTATAATCCGATATATTTGTTTTTAATTGATCGCCTTTACGAAAACCATTTCAGTCTGGATGATGTGAATGTAATCTGGGGAAACTATATAAAGAGTATAAAAGATAAAAAAGAAGTGGAAAAGGAATTTCTAACTGTTGTCAGACATTACTTGCAAACAATGATTTTCTATAAGGTAATTACATCACATAATGAACTAAAAAAGAAATTCCATGAGTATGATGGTGCTAAAGAGAATAAACTGAAGAATGTTTTGACTCATTCAAATTTTTATTTCAAGGATTGGGAAGAGACTCTTGAAAGAGTGAATGGGATCAAGGGATTTATCCAGACCCATTTTTATCACGGTGATAATCCCGCTGAGGAATATACCAGCTTATGTAATTCAATTGAGGTTTTGGATGAAAATATCAAGATATTTTCCGTATGGCCTTTAATGATGTATTTTTCATACCAATTTAAAAATGAAAACACAGCTAAGTTTACTAACTTTTTAAATACCGAGTTTAGCATTGATGGATTAGAGCTTATCCGGATGTTTAATGAGGTGGAGTCCGCCTGGATACCGCTGACAGCTGACAATAAACCTATTTCGACTTTAAAGACCATTTACTCGATGTCCTACCTGTTTTCCATGGGATTATTAAATAATGACAAAGATGGATCAGATCAATCCGTGGATTTTATCGTTAGCTTTATTAAAAAACTCACTCTGACCATGAGAAATGAGTATAGTAAACATATCGCCCAATTGAACAAGTTTACCACCAAATCGATGGGGAAATATCTGGATGCTTGTAATGCCCTGGTTAACATGGAAAAAAATCAAAAACCAATAAATGTCGAGCTTGCCCTGACCGACCTGGATAAATCTTTATTTATTGGCACCGAAAATGCTGGAGTTGGTTCAGCCTTTTTAAAATTTTTTAAATCAACTCAAAGTACCCAGGATTATTTGGAATCAAACCAACTAATAAAATTTTTAAAGGAGATCAATTCACTATACAACTTTCAAAATCAGGTTATAACAATCATCCAAAATATTTATGTGGCAACGCTTGAACAAAAAGTGGCCTCAGGCTTGATTATCAAATCACAGCAGCAGGACAGATTAAATGAAATCAACACGGCAATTGATAAGTTAACAAACGATACAACAAAACTAAAAAATGAATTTGATAAGGGTATCTTAAAGCTTTATGTGAACATGGATAAGTGCATGATAGATTTTTTGGCAATTGAAGATGCCCTTAGATATGATATTTTGAAAAAAATCAAAATATACTTTCAGGAAATATATAATTCACTAAATTCAGTCCCACCTTCATCTGAAAATACCCTGATTCCAGTTAACGGTCCGGAAGGTTACCGGGGTTTTAACGCCATGATTTCCAATAATAACTACAATATGCACAAAATTGATATTATGATTAAACTTGGGGAGATCCTGGAAAATACCACTTCAATTGTTTACCAAGGTCGGAAGATTCTGATTAACACATCAATCACCCCTCCAAGCAATTTTTATAACCTGGATATAATCAAGAAACCAACATCTAACGATATCAAACCCATTAATAACGAGGAAACCTATCAGGATTTTGAAGATAAAGTATTTCAGGCAATGCTTTCGTGGTCTACCGGACATGGTGAGAAATTTATAAATTGGTACGGTGAAACTTATGATCTTGATAAAATAATTCAAAAAATTGAACTCTCCCGTGAATTACTCAAGGCATCCTATAATCAATCCTCAAACATCTCAAAATCAATTTCTGCGGATTCAGTCTTAAAAAGTCTGATTAAAGTATCTGGATATTTAGATATTTCAAAAGAGAATCTACCACTATTTAAATTATTTAAACAAAAAACCAAACATAACCAGGATCAAATCAACAAATTATTCTATAAAAATAATACATTGATACCATATGCAGAAAATTACTTCCATGCACTCAAAGAAGAACTTTTACCTAAAACATACTTAGGCACAGGCCAGGGTACCATTATGGAAACCATCCATTTTTACAAATCCCAAAGGGACATGGACAAGTTTTTCTTCAATATAGATGAAAGCGTATCAGAAGAAATAAAGAAAATTTACCAAGCAAACGCCAGCATGAAAATGCAAACCTTGAAGGATTTCATGTCCGCTTGTGAGAAACACAGGGACGAGTTAATCGAAAGCAGTCATTACCTCGATTCAGATTTTCAAAACATAATCATAAGCCAGACCGTTTATAATCCTGATGTGTTTGAAGATAATATTAGTTCTATCAGAAAGACATTTTATGAAGAAACCAAATGTTACTATGAAAAAACCAGCAAAGACATCAACGATTATTTTAAAATAAACATTAACACATGTGAAAATTTATGATGAAAAAAATAATCCTCCTATTATTGATCTTGCTAATTGGCTGTACCAAAAAAGATACACAGGGTTCCAGACATGACATTTCATCTTCAGAGGATTTGTATGAAAAAAATAACATTTCAGAATCTATACCCAGTTCGCTCAAAAAAATACCTGATTTAAACCGGGACCAGTTGCTTGATCTCGCTTATGAATTACTCGGGCAGGACGCAGTAGCAAACAAGGAGATCACATCCACACCGGAATATAGGGAAAAACTAAAAATCCTAAACGGAAATTTTTTGAGATCCACTGACAAAACCAAGGAATATTCTACGATCTTTGGAATTTATAAAAATAATGTTCTTTGTGGAAACTATGCACCTGATTGCTCCGGATACAAACTGCTCAAAGCCGGTAATTTCACTCAAGAGGTTTTAATCAAGATTATCATTGATGATATCGCCGCCAACCATTTGGCACCCGAGGACATGATCAATGCTTTCTATCTTGCCTATGAAATAATAAAAACAAAAGACAAACAAATACTGGATCAACTGTTTGTAAGTAAATATTCCATTATGAGAGACTCCCCTGAGTTGGATTCAAACATGAGATCCATACTGGATAAACATTTAGGCCCGATAGCTGACAGATTGGGTAAATCCAATCCTCAAGGTGATGATTTTTCTGCATTGATCAAATCTCTTCAGCCATGGAATTATAGTAATAATTCATCAGAAAGTTTTAAAAAAATCCAGAAAGTGCTAATGGTTCAATGGATCAAGCAAAAACCAACCATACAGCAATATCAAGAAGCTCTGGAACAGGATAAATTGTCAATTATAAATCAAATGGAGGAAATTTCACCACTAGTGCTTAATAATCTGCAAATCGATAAAATCACTGCAGATAAGTGTTATTATTTACTCGATCGATACTTTGGGCAGCATATCTCCGGCGACGTTGCCAGATTAATCACATCTTCAATGGATAATAGTGAAAAAAAGAAATGCCTGCCCCAACAGCTAAACTACCTGAAAGCACGCATGTTAACCACCATAAAAACATCTAACAAACTACTCATGGAGATTATCCAAAAAATTAAGAAAGAAAACATTTCTAATATCAAAATCTTTGATGTGATTGAATCCAGATTAACTGTTTTAAAATCATTTTGGCAAAATGAACTGGAGAAATTCAAGGCGATAGAAGAACTGCTGCATGCTGAATTTACTGACGCCAGCGGGGATACTTACAATAGATTGAAACTATCTTTTGAAAGTCTTAAGGAAAATTTTCAAATGTTTGCCCAATATCCGGCCACGCTATCACTTCTTTACCACTTTAAGGATATGATTTCTTCCAGCGTTGGGATGGATTTAAAAATTAAGGAAACCGATATCTCACACCTGCTTGAAAACCTTTTATGGAGTGGCCAGTGGCAAATACTGGATTTTGGCATTAGTAGTTTAGACGCTGAAAAAACCTTAAACCAGACTAAGATTATTCATAGTTTTCAAAGTGCTTTATTGACAGATACCTTTAATGACCTGAAAACCCCACCTGAGAATATTTTGGAATTTATAATTGATAAGCTACCAACCAGGGAATTTAAATATTTAAATAGTGAGCTGGCAGCGCTTAAAAATCATGAGATTAATTCAGCTTACAAAACGGTGGCTCAGTTTTGTGAAAAACATGCACAAACTTTCCTTTCCAATGATTCTTCAAAATACAAATACAAGCAAAACCTGAGTGATCTTAGTGCAAACTTGTTGTTTAATGCAAATAAATCCTTGTTTGTGGATCAAGCAATCATGGACAGAATGCCTGGGTTGACTGAAATTGCCAGGCTGGATTATGAAAGAAAAAACAGATTTGGAAGAATTCTGGTTGATATTTATAATGAGTTTTCCAAAAAACAAAACCACTCCATCATTTCAAATGATCTTTATAACTCCTGGGTAAAAAAACATTTAGACACCCAAAAAAATGTTATTAAAACCAATATGGATTATATTAACAAAAGTTATACATGCCTAAATCGTCTGAAAAACATTCAAAAATATATTGTCAAGAAAGTATTTAACTATGAATACCATTTTCTAAAGGAAGTTCATAAACAAATGACTCTTCTAAGAAATGGGAGAATTGATAATCTTCAATTGGCAAATGAGATTACCCACCTGGGACTTGGAAATTTTTCAAACTTCCAAGATCGCTACTTGAATCAACATGTATTTTCCTATTCAAAAATAGCTTTTTGGTTGCGCTTGAAAAACTATTTAACCTCCCATAACTCTATAGGTGATTTGGATTTGCCTCCAATTGCAAAAAAAATGTCCATAATTATTGACATGGATAATATTGATGAAAAAGATAAAATAATATCCCGGGATATTCCTTACGATAAGAACGTAAATATATTTATCAAAAGGGCTATGGGAAACTTGTATGCCGAACAAATTGGTGCAGGCTTCCTGAATTGGTGGGCATATGAGAATACACCATATGCGCTTGCTGCAAAAGTTAATAGTTATTTGCAATTATACAAAACAAATATTCATGGAATAGATCCCTTGGTCGATGAAAAAAAGATCATTTCAGAAGTGTTAAAAAACTATAAGCTTATCGCAATAGATGAACAAAAAGATGCTTTTGGTTTATCGGAAAAAGCATTATTTCAAAATGCAGGGCTTACCATGTCGACCAAGTTCCAAAATCCTCTTGATGTAAGCCGCGGGGTAAATATCAATCACTTCATTGATTCTCAAGGAGTGATGATCCATAATATCTTTAATGAGCCTGCATCTTATCTATTCAATTTTGCCATGGATGACACACTTATTTCCCAGCAGGATGCTGATGAAGTCCAGGCCAATGATGATCGGGCGGATCTTAGCAATACTTTAAAGAAAAACTATGGCAACTACGAAGAAGGATATAATTATTTCAGAGATAAAAACAGCATGGGCCCTTTGATCTTTGACGGATTTGAGGTGGTTGCAAATATTCTTGATAATGAATTCATCCAACTAATCAAGTTTGATCTGGATAAAATTAAAAATTTTCATAATGCCATATTAGATGCCAATATAATTAATCCACTTCTAGAAAAGTATCATCTGAATAACCAAAATATTCTTATAAAAATAACCGAGCATGAGGCTTTTTATGTCCCCAAAGATCTGATAAGTGATGAAATCAGTGACCGGTTAACTGATCACTACCTTGAACTGCTCGACAACATTCAAGAAGTGATCAAAAACCAGAACTTATTTTCAAAAATATAGGATTAGTCAGCAAAGGGGCAACTTGCCCCTACACATCATCATCCTCAGCCCCATTTTCAGATATCTTTCCCCATTCAACTAGGTCTTTTACCTGCTGATCAGTTAAACAAACTCCGCTATGACAAAGATCGCCGGTAAATAACTTTCTAATTTTTTTAGCGCCCCATTTTTGAAGTGCTTCCAAGGTATGATGTCCCTTTACATATTGATCAAACACAAGCTGGCCTGGATGCACAGGATCTGGTGTAGGTGTCGGTGTAGGCACGGGATTTGTTCCATCTTCAGTAATCTCTCCCCATTCGACCAGATCTTTAACTTGTTGATCGGTTAAACAAACGCTGTTATGGCATAGTTCGCCGGTAAATAAATTTCTAATTTTTTTAGCTCCCCATTTTCGAAGATCTTCCAAGGTATGATGTCCCTTTACATATTGATCAAACACAAGCTGGCCCGGATGATGAATAATCGAATTTTTATATCCAAAAATAATTAAGTACTTTCTAAATGCATCGAGACTAATACATTGATAAAATGGCCACATCGGACAATTAGGTGTGTAGTCAGCATCCAGGAAATCGATATTTAATATACCTGGAGTTTTATCGTAGGTGCCTGCTGACATATAAAAAGATAGAAATTGATCGTAATACAATTTACCATCTAAAAACAATCTTTCGGTTGCTTCTTTTGAGTATACCGTTGTCTCGATAGTTCCATCGATATGATAGCAAGAATGGATTATTCGAAATTGTTGAATGTTTAAAATTGAAACACAAGCACCAGATATGCCCAAACTGACTTCGTTATCCGTTGGCGTAGTGACTGGTATGGGCAATTTATCTTCTTCTACATTTAACAATGTTTTAGTGAAAGAAATGGAATTGTCCTCACATTTCCTATTTTCATTTAACCAAAACTTAGCACAGGAATCGGTTTTGCATTTACTCGTTTCTGCTTTTATGAAAACATTGCAATATTCCAACAACTGATCTTGCTTACTTATTGATTCACTTTCTTTGACTTCCACAAAGAATGCGGTTTGGTTTTGCCATTGTTTTAAAAATACATCATTGGCAAAACCCATTGTGCTAAAAGTAATAAATACTACGACGGCATTTAACATAAAGTTGTTCTTCATCGTATACCTCCATGCTGTTTTATATTGGTGATTTGAATGGCTGTTAAAGAAACGTAAAGTAAAACTATAAGTGCTTATCCCATGCGAGTCAACGGAATAAATTTCCACAAACCAGGTGGTTTTTATCCTTATTAACTTTGAGAAGTAAGTTAAAAAATTGCATAATTGTAAATGATATTTCGATTAAAAGTCATGCACATCAGTTCAGTGAACTTGAAAAGTTGCGTTCTTTGCTGTGGTTAAATAATAGCATAGATTATTATAAATAAAACGGCGGCTGTTCAAATCAAACTTTCTTCCATCAAATGTGTACTTACCCTGATAACTGATCTGATCAAGATCGTCCCTCATAAATCCTTCGAGCAATTCCTTCGAAATATAGCTCTCATAATTCCTAGCATCTACTGTTAGCCCCTTGCCAACCACTTTACTCATTGCCTCTTTTGCGGTCCATAGAAGGGTGATCATTCGATCACGCTGTGTGCTTTGAAAACATGAAATCAAGTCTTTTTCCAAGAGAGTGAAGTTGAATTTATAAAACGACTGATTCCTTGAACAATCGTACTCTAAATCTATACCTATGTTTTCGTCCTTATCAAAAAGTGCACAGGCCAAATCTTGAGAGTGAGTTAACGAAATTTTACCGATGATATTGTGTTTATAAAAAAGTAACGGACGCCCTTTAAACTCAGCGGAGGTGTCATTAACAATTTCCAGTTCAACGGGATTTACATTTTCCATTGTCTTTTGGCAGGCTAATTTACTAGCAATTCTACCAGCTAAAAAACTCATTTTCTTTTTTTCAACTGAAAGATTAAGGTAGCGATTCATTTCCGAAGAACTTAAATACTTATGTGTTTGAACTTTACTTACTTGCTGAATAGATACAATGCTAATCTGCTGCATGCTTTCCCACCAATGGCTGGTTTCTAACATTTAAAATAAACTTTGTGCATTGATATTTGTTGGGTCGAGTAGGTATTACAATTGGCCTAAGTTTCCCGTTAATATCCACAAAAATTTCTTCCCCGGTTTTAGTTTTTTTCAATTTTATGAAAAGATAAGTTATTCTCATTCACATCACCTTGAAAAAGCCGTGGGGCGGCGCAACATCTCCAATGAATAATAACTGGTCTGCCAGGATGGGGATAAAATAACAAATAAATGTGGTGATTTAATAAGTTAAGGTCTGGCTAATACAGCAGTTTGTTTTTGTTGTAATTAATGGCAATGATTCCGCAGTGTTAGATTGGATCCAACCCCATTGTTCTGATCCAGTTAATGGCACATTCCTAGCATATTAAATCCCAGCGCTAATTTATTACTGTTTTTACTAGGGTAAAAACAGAAGAAATTGTACGGTCACAGACAGCTGTCTAAAATTTTGACAGTTCAAGATTAGTACATTTTCAGGAGTATCCTTCATGAGAAAGTTGATTGTGTTGCTTTTGTCTTGTTTGATCCTTTCAAGTTGTGGGAAAAACATCAATCATAAGAAAGTTAGCCAAGTAGATCAAGTTAAGAAAATAAAGCTAAGTGAACATAAGGATTTAAAAAAAATTAGCAAAAGCGTTTCGTGCCAGGAAATTATGGTTGAAAAAATGAGTGGAGATATTTTGCTAACGGATACTGAAGAAAAATTTGATAATGAAAATAGCACGATTAATGACATTATCAAAAATGGAAAGAAGGAGAGCAAATACAAATTGTATGTAAATGATGACAATTTGATTAAGTCCATGGAGGTAAGTGTAACGATTACCCTCGGTGAAAAAAAATTAATTGTTCAAAAAACCCTGGCATATGATGAGAGTAGATTGTATTTTAATCTTCAGGCAGATCTTTATATAGAAGGTATCCCAGCTACGCAGGTAGTTCAAACTTTTCAAATAGATGATAAGTGTTCAATGCAGTTAAATATTCAGGAAATTGTCACCATGACGAGATTGATTGGTGTGAATAAGTTTGTGTCATATCAACATGTTCCAAAGACTAATGATGTTGAACGTGTTTCTGTTGATATAAGTAATATTCCCGATGTGTGGGATATTGATTTATCTGAATTGAAAGTCACATTAAAGGATATCAATAAGAAAGATTTTATCTCTTTTGCATCTAACGATGGTGGGTGGACAGAAACGATTAAAGTGGAAAAGCAAGCAAAAGAAAAGATATCATCTTTCGATCCGGTTAGTAAAAAAGAAGCAAAGTTTGATGTCGATCAGTTTGATATCATCATCGGAAAAGATTATAAATGCCAAGTTCTAATCAAGTCATCCCAGATTTCTTCGTATGTTTCTATCAATAACACATGTGTAAATAAGGAGTATATAAATCGTTTAAGTTTTGAAGAGTGGAAAAAGAATAAAATTGAAGTTTTTAAAGATAATCTTAATCAAGAGGTAATTGGTTTTGATGGCAATGAGACCTTCGAAACACCTGTGAAATTTAAGTTTATTACCAATCAGGAGATCGGCGGAGTTCCTAACTTGGATATGTATTTGGATATTTTAGAAGTTCCAAGTGGAAAAGAAAAAGGCGAACTTACGTTTATTTTTCAAACCAAAGGTGTAATGGATTTGTCCGACGTCGTTGACATGGGCTCACCTGTTTCAGAGGAAGACCAACCTTATTTAAAGGAAACCATCTATCTAAATGTTAACGACCTCGAAGTGAAAAAAATTGCCAAGAAAATTTTAGACCAAAAACCAAAAGACAGACTAGATGCGACAGAGCTAGTTCTAAAAGAAGTCAGTAAACTAATCACATATGACCAAGAAATGATTAAATACATAGGTATTAATCGCTCTCTAACTACTCGTGATATTTTAAAAAGAAAAAAAGGTGTCTGCCATCATTTTGCAAATCTTGCCACTACTATAGCGAGAGCTGTGGGTATACCTGCAAAACTTATTGGTGGATTTACCATTGATAAAAATGGGATCTATCCCCATGCATGGATAGAAGTAAAATTAAATAACGGCATATGGTGGACTCCACTTGAACCCCAAACTGAACGTGGAGAAGATGTAGAAATAGGCATACTAAGGGGTATTTATTTTCCAACCAGGGAAATGACTGAATACGAAGATAGGAATATGGACAATTTGGATATATTAAACGAATTGCTTTTTACTCAGTACTTAAGGGTTGAAAAATTATAGATGAAACAATATGGAGTATCTATGGGACATTATCTTTTTATTTTTCTGATAACATTGTTAACCACTAACCTGTATGCTGAAATTACTAAAGATGATTTTAGAAATATACTTGCCCATAATATACTCAAAAACTATCCAGACGCAGATCTATTCAGGTTGATATTAAGTGTTCCGGATACGCTTACCTACCCCATAGAAGCTGATAATGAAATGGATTATATCAAAACGTTTGAAAATAGGCATAATGCTTTTCGAGTGAGCGACCTCTATAATCTTTCCAAGGATGTTCCTTTTAAAAAAGTTAATGATGAGGTTTTAAAAAGTTCACTAAGAAACAAGAAAACCATTTACTTTTTTATTCCAGGGATTGTAGGGGAACTTATCACCGGGAATGCCGTCTTGACTGAAATACTCAATAAAGAAACCTCTTTCAAGAAAAGCTACAAACAATATTTAAAAAATTATAAAAAACTGCATGGGAAGAAACTGACTGATCCGGTGTTTGAGATGAGTTCGAACAAAATTGAAGAAAAGGAAATTGAAGAATTAATGTACGCCGGAAGTATTGATGATGAAAATAATGATCCATTGGTTAAATTAGTTTATTTCTTTCCAAAGTTTCTATCCATGGAAACCTTTGAGGCAACTCAAATCAGAGCAAATAAGTTGATTAGAAGAATTGAAAAAATGATGGATTTGATAGAGCAAAATGAAAATACCAATTATGACTTTGTGGTAATAGGTTATTCCCAGGGGGGAACTGTCGCATTGGAAGTGGCATCACAACTAAAAGAATCAAATTCAAAGCTACTAAGTAAGTTGAAGGCCGTGGTATCTTATGCTGGCGTTATATGGGGATCAGATCTAGCCGATCTTATGCTAAAAGATGACAATTCAGATGAAGAGCTAATTCTTATGAATAGACAAGTTCGTGCATTTAAAAAAATGATTAATAAATTGCATACTCAAGCTAATTTTTTTAATTATCTTCCCAGAATGTTAGAAAACAAAATGCACATTTTAGAATTTTTGCATGATTATCTATCTGAAACCGAAGAGAGTATAAAAAGCACAAACGCCAAGGCAAGTTTCATGCATTTAATGAAAACAGTTATGCGAATTGCCTTGGTTGAATTTAAAGTTCTTGATATTGGTATTTTTCACTACGAAAATACCAAAAAACTTAAAAAATTTGGTGAAGCAGTCTTGGTGGGTCTTGAAGAATTAACCACCAAGTACATGGAGAATTGGCATAGAACCCACGTCTTACCCCATAAGGGAGTTCACTATTATAGCATAACTGGTGTTTCAGGTGATCTGAAGCTAGATCAAGAATTCTTAAAAGACTCACATGCTGGCATGGACATTAATAGCTTTGACTTTCAAATGCTACATAATCAGTTTCATACTATTTATAATAATACTGGTGTTGCACTAAATGATTGCCAGGTATCGATGCAGCGTACTCGTTTCTGGCCCAAGCTTGCAAGCATTCAAAACCCAAATCAGGAACTTTACTCGGAAACATTTCTTGGGGCACTTGGTACACACCACTGGGGAATCACTTTTGATTTCTTTAATGTGAGTACACCCAAAACAATTAATCAATTTAAAAGGCCTGAGCTAATTTTATCTTTGGCGGAGGTCATAGCGCTTGATTTGGATAAGATTAAAAGTACCAAGCTTTATGAATAAAAAAGTATTACTTTTGTTGGGAATGAAGTAGGAGGAAATCTTAATTCGTCGCTGCTTATCTTATGGATTTGCCAATCGACAACAATTGGATTGAATTTTATTGCTTTCCAGCATTAATAATGAAAGTTTACACATAGACCATAACGAACTCAGTTATACATTTTTGACAAAACAATTTTAACATCCTTTAAAATTTGGTATAGTTAAGTTAAGGAGTCACACTTGGCAAGAATTGCAAAATACCACACAAATTCAGGGCCTTTTTTGAATTTGCCCGCAATGGCGGACGGAAAACATCCAGAGGGTAAGTTCTGCAAAAAATTTGCCCGAACTTTTGCAGATAGTATGACCTCAATTGGTGTTGGTCTTAGAGAATTTGATCTTTCTGGATGTGGAATTGCTGATTTTCTATGGGTTCAATTTACCGATAAACCTATGCGAAAAAAAGAAGTCGAAAAGATTACTGCCTTTGAAGTGAAGCTTAAGGACTGGAAAAAAGGAATAGCTCAAGCATATAGATATAGCTATTTTGCCGATATGGTGTATTTAGTTCTACCTGAACAAAAAATTAGCTCAGCAATGAATAACAATGATCTTTTTAACCAATGGGGAATTGGGCTATACGGTTTTAACGAAGAGTCAAAAGAATATTCTCAGCATATTGAAGCCCACGATAATGGACCACGCAACAAAATGGTTCGAGAAAAGGCTTTAAAGCAATTAAGTCGGGAGCTTAATCTGAGCTTTTCGGCACAATAAATCTATGCCGTCATTTAACTCAGACAAATGCCCATCATCAGATTTCTCTTCAAGCGAAACTCTCGCAAAATTAAGCTTTGCATAAAGCGATTCAGAAGACAAAATAGTCTTCTTACATGTTTGTAAATTTTCTTCGATACTTTTCCCATTCATGAGTTGATTCAGTTTTTTTATAGCATCCCAAGACTGCAAGACTTCTTTATTTCTTTCAGGAATTGAACCATTTTGTTCATCGTATAATGAGTCTGTAGGAAGACCATTAAGAACCTCTGGATACATTTTTCTAATAGAATCCAGTTCAAAATATGAAACCCTATTTAATAAAGCATTTGATAAATAACGCGGATTGGGTAGACGACCACCACCAGATGCAGGTTTAAATTTATCGATTGAGAAAGTTCGAAGGTTAGACCACCATCCAGTGGCTCCTGCGTAAGCCCCTAGTGCCCCTAGAAACGGCGTAAGAATATCGGAGTAACCATTTATAACCTTGAATCCGTTCAAGGCTAAAGAATAATTTAAAAGCATCTGGCCATAAATTACATCTGAATGGAATATATCTGCCCTAGATTCAGAATTTTGAGCAGCTACCAGAATATAAAAGCCGTTGGGAACTTTATCCAGCATCGTTATTTCTTCAAGGAATAATTCAAGTTCCTCTTTTTCAAGAAGAGCATTTCTAGAAATAACAATTGAGGCATAAATTGGAATTTTTTTATCAGCAAATTCGCCGGCAACTCGAATAAAATGTTTTGCAATAACTCCTTCTATGGAATTAAAAGATTTTGATATTAAAATATTAGGTGTAATGATTCCGGTTAACCCTATTTTCTTCTGGAATTTAATACATTTTTCAACTATTTCTTTTACGGTACTTTCTCGTTCCAATTCGTTTCTTCTTTTAAAAATAAAATAATCCTGACAACAATCAATGAGATTTCCGAGTCGGGCATCACCATTATTGGCAAGAAACATTGAGTAATACTGTG
>Ga0208375_1001064_pt1 | contig 33292 bp, 28 predicted proteins | sample RifOxyD1_FD_184038 | JGI IMG/M metagenome (GOLD analysis project Ga0208375, IMG submission 184038) | Soil microbial communities from Rifle, Colorado - Rifle Oxygen_injection D1 (SPAdes) | ecosystem: Environmental > Terrestrial > Deep subsurface > Rock core/Sediment | place: Rifle, Colorado...
GACTACGGTGGGCGAAGCGGCGCGCGGGGTTTCCATCAGGACTCAGACTCCGGAGGGACGACGGGCGGTTCGCCCGCCGGCAGAGTGATGACAAAGCGGGCGCCGCCCTGCGGGCGGTTCTCGCCTCTGACTGTGCCTTTATGCGCCTCGACGATGGCGCGCACGATGGCAAGGCCGAGGCCGACACCCGCCACGGCGGATTCCTCCTGGCCGCGGGTGAATTTCTCGAACAGTCTGTCCTCGCGGCCGGGCGGCAGCCCGGGGCCGTTGTCGGACACCGTGATGGAGACGCGATCACCTTCGTTGCGGGCGGCGATCTCAATGCGGCTGCCTGGCGGTGTGTATTTCGCGGCGTTCTCCAGCAGGTTGCAGAGCACCCGCTCCATCAGCACGCTGTCGAACGCCAGCAGCGGCAGATCCGCCGGCAGGTCGACGACCACCTCGTGCCGCGCCAGCGGAACGGCCAGGGTCTGCAACGAGGCGCCCACGACTTCCTCCAGCGGTTGCCATTCCTGCTTGATTTGGACATGGCCCTCCTGCAGACGCGCCATGTCCAGCAGGTTGCTCACCAAGGTGCTGGTGCGCAGGGACTCGGCGCGGATGGTTTGAGCAATCTCCGCCTGCGCTTCGGGCAAGGGTGGACCGGCCAGGGGCAATGAGTCGGCCAGACCCGCCAGCACGGTCAGCGGCGTGCGCAGATCGTGCGAGAGTGCAGACAACAAGCCATTGCGCAGCCGTTCGGATTCCATTCGCACCAGCGCGTCCTGCGCCATTTCCACGAAATGCACCCGCTCCAGCGCCAGCGCGATCTGGCCAGCCAAGGTTTCCAGCATGCGTGCCTGTTCCGGCAGGAACAGCAGTCGCTTCTGGCTTGGCTGCAGGGCCAGTACGCCCCGGGTGCGCATGGGTGCTTTCAGCGGCAGGTAGTACATGGGCGCGCCAGCCAGGCTCTGGGTGCCCATGCCGGCAGGTTGCTGGTGATCGTAGACCCACTGGGCAATGGCAGGGTCCAGGGGCAGTTCCTTGTGGGCGGGCAAGGGGGTGGGCGAATGCAGTTTTTCATGAACGTCCGGCAGCAGGAAACAGACCTTCGCCTGAAACAGGCTTTCCAGATGATGCCGGGCCGTTTCCACGATCTGCTCCGCCATCAAGGCGCCGGTCAGTTCCTTGCCCAGTTCGTTGAGCGCCCGTGTGCGCCGCTCCCGGTACATGGCGATGCGTGCCTGGTAGCGCAGGTTGGAAGCCAGGGTGCTGATGGTCAGCGCAACCGCCAGCATGATGAAGAAGGTCAGCAGGTAGCGAGTGTCGGCGACGGTGAGGGACAGATAGGGCGGTACGAAGAAGACATCGAAGGCCAGTACGCTGAGCACGGAACCCAGAATGGCCGGCCCCCGCCCGTAACGCGCGGCCACCCAGACCACCCCCAACAGGTAGAACATGATCAGGTTGGCCAGATCGAAAAAAGGCATCACCAGCTTGGCCAGCACGGTAGTCAGGGCACAGATGCCAGCGGCCCAGGCATAGCCTTGCAGTTTCCACCCGGGCGCGGGCTCGAGATCCAGATCGAACGGCATGGCGACCACCGCACCAGCGGGCGCCGCCGCCTCCTCATGCGCCACCACGTAGACATCCACGTCGCGGGCCAACGCGGAAAGCCGATCCGACAGCGGCGCGCGCAGCATCCGCGACAGCCCGGTGCGCAAGCTCTTGCCCACCACCAGCTTGGAGACGTTGCGGCTGATGGCATAGGCCAGCAGGGTCTGCGCATCTTCCTGGCCGGCGAGGGTGGCGGTTTCCGCGCCCAGCTCGCGGGCCAGGGCCAGGGTTCTGAGGATATTGTCGCGATTGGCTTCGGACAGGCGCTGCAGTTGGGGCGTTTCCACGTAGACGGCAATCCAGTCGGCGTGAAGGTCGCCTGCCAGCCGGGCTGCGGCGCGTACCAGACGGTCGCCGCCGGCGCCCGGACCGACACAGACCAGCAGGCGTTCCTTGGCCTGCCACACCGTCTCGATGGCCTGATCGGTGCGGTACTCGCGCATCTGCGCATCTACCCGGTCGGCGGTGCGCCGCAGTGCCAGTTCGCGCAGGGCAATCAGGTTGCCCTTGCGGAAGAAGTTGCGGACGGCCCGTTCGGCCTGCTGGGCGAGGTAGACCTTGCCTTCTTTCATGCGCTGCAGCAGTTCGTCCGGCGTCAGGTCGACTAGCGCGACCTCGTCGGCCTGCTCGAACACGCGGTCCGGCAGGGTCTCGCGCACCTGGATGCCGGTGATGCCGCCGACAATGTCGTTGAGGCTTTCCAGATGCTGCACGTTCACTGTGGTCCAGACGTCGATGCTGGCCGCCAGCAGCTCCTCCACATCCTGCCAGCGCTTGGGATGGCGCGAACCGGCGACGTTAGAATGCGCCAATTCGTCGACCAGGATCAGCGCCGGTTTGCGCGCCAGCGCCGCGTCGAGGTCGAACTCGCGCAGTTCCCGCCCCTGATAGGCCACGAGCTTGGGCGGCAGCAGTTCCAGGCCTTCCACCAGGCGCGCGGTTTCGGAGCGCCCATGCGTCTCCACCACGCCCACCACCACCTCGCTACCCTGATCGTGCAGCACCCGCGCCGCACTCAGCATGGCGTAGGTCTTGCCCACGCCGGGGCAGGCGCCGAAAAAAACCCTCAGCTTGCCCTTCTTCGCACGCTCGGCCTCGGCCTCAATGCGGGCGAGCAGGGCATCGGGGTCGGGGCGGGTATCGGGTTCGGCCATGGCGACAGTTTACGACTTGGCCAGACGGTCAAGCGCCAGATTCAGCGTCAGCACGTTAACCCGCGGCTCGCCCAGCAGGCCGAGCTGGCGGCCCGCAGTGTGGACGTCGATGAGCTTGGCCACCTCGGCTTCGCTGAGGCCATGCAAACGTGCGATGCGGGGGGCCTGCCAGCGGGCGGCGGCGGGGCTGATGTGGGGATCGAGGCCGCTGCCCGAGGCGGTGACCAGATCCACCGGAATCGGCGCCGTCTGGGTCGGGTCTGCTGCCTTGAGCGCATCGATGCGCGCCTTGACCGCCTCTTCCAGCGCCGGGTTTAGCGGCCCCAGATTGGAGCCGCTGGAGGCGCCGGCGTTGTAGGGCACCGGGCCGGTGGCCGAGGGGCGGGACCAGAAGTGCTTCGGATCGGAGAACGGCTGGCCGACCAGGGTCGAGCCGACGACCTTGCCGTCCTGCTCGATCAGGCTGCCGTTCGCCTGATCGGAAAACAGGCCCTGGGCGATGCCGGTGACCAGCAGCGGATACGCGACGCCGGTCAGCACGGTCATCAAGGCCAGTACGAGCAGTGCGGGTTTGAGTTCCTTGAGCATGATGTCTCCTTAAGCCAGGTTGAGGCCGACCAGAATCAGGTCGATAGCCTTGATGCCGATGAAGGGCACGATGAGACCGCCCAGGCCATAGACCAGCAGGTTGCGCTGCAGGATGGCGCCGGCGCCCAGCGGGCGATACTTCACCCCTTTCAGCGCCAGCGGGATCAGGGCGACGATGACCAGCGCGTTGAAGATCACCGCCGACAGGATCGCGCTTGCCGGCGTCGCCAACTCCATCACGTTGAGCGCGTCCAGCGCAGGGTAGGTGGTGGCGAACGCGGCCGGGATGATGGCAAAGTACTTGGCGACGTCGTTGGCGATCGAGAAGGTGGTGAGCGAGCCGCGCGTCATCAACATTTGTTTGCCGGTCTCCACCACCTCGATCAGCTTGGTCGGATTGGAGTCCAAGTCCACCATGTTGCCGGCTTCCTTGGCGGCTTGGGTGCCGGTGTTCATGGCTACTGCGACGTCGGCCTGCGCCAGCGCCGGTGCGTCGTTGGTGCCGTCGCCGGTCATCGCCACCAGCCGGCCTTCGGCCTGGTATTCGCGGATCAGCTTCAGCTTGGCCTCCGGTGTCGCTTCGGCCAAAAAGTCGTCGACCCCCGCCTCGGCGGCGATGGCGGCGGCGGTGAGGCGGTTGTCGCCGGTGATCATCACGGTCTTGATACCCATGCGGCGCATTTCGGCGAAACGCTCCTTGATGCCGCCCTTGACGATGTCTTTCAGCTCGACCACGCCCAGCACGCGGGCGTGGCCGCCGGCGAATTCCGCTACCACCAGCGGGGTGGAACCGCGCTTGGCGACCTGCTCGACGATGGCCTCCACCTCCGGTGGGAAGTGGCCGCCTTTTTCGGCAACGTAGGCGCGTATCGCGTCGCCCGCGCCCTTGCGGATCTCGCGGCCATCGAGGTCGACGCCGCTCATCCGCGTCTGCGCGGTGAAGTGCACGAAGCTGGCCCCCAGTTCCTGCACATCGCGGCCGCGCAGATTGAACTTTTGCTTGGCTAGCACCACGATGCTGCGGCCTTCCGGGGTCTCGTCGGCCAGCGAGGCCAGTTGGGCGGCGTCGGCCAATTCACTCTCGCTGACGCCGGCGGCCGGCAGGAAACTGCTGGCCTGGCGGTTGCCGAGGGTGATGGTGCCGGTCTTGTCGAGCAACAACACGTCGATGTCGCCGGCCGCTTCCACGGCGCGGCCCGACGTGGCGATGACGTTCTTCGCCATCATCCGCCCCATGCCAGCCACACCGATGGCGGACAAGAGACCGCCGATGGTGGTGGGGATGAGGCAGACCAGCAGCGCGACCAGCACGGTCACGCTGACCGGCGCGCCGGCACCGGCGGCGCTCACGCTGAACAGCGAGAACGGCAGCAGGGTCGCGGTGGCAAGCAGGAACACCATGGTCAGCGCCACCAGCAGGATGGTCAGCGCAATTTCATTCGGCGTCTTCTGGCGCTTGGCGCCTTCGACCATGGCGATCATGCGGTCGAGGAAGGTTTCGCCGGGATTGACGGCGATCTTCACCACCAGCCAGTCGGACAGCACGCGGGTGCCGCCAGTAACGGCGGAGAAATCGCCGCCTGCCTCGCGGATCACCGGGGCCGATTCGCCGGTGATGGCCGACTCGTCCACCGAGGCCACGCCTTCGATCACCTCACCGTCGCCGGGGATTAGTTCGCCGGCGGTGACCAGCACGACGTCGCCTTTGCGCAGGTCCTCCGAGTTGACCACGTGAGTGGTGGCGTCGTGGCGCGGCTCCTTCAGCTTCTTGGCCTGCACAGCTTTCTTCATGCCTTTCAGCGCCGCCGCCTGGGCCTTGCCGCGGCCTTCCGCCACCGCCTCCGCGAAGTTGGCGAACAGCACGGTAAACCACAGCCACAGGGTGATGGCGAGGATGAAGCCAGTCGGGGCTTCGCCCTGGCCCATCAGGGCCTGGACGAACAGGCCGCTGGTGAGCAGGCTGCCCAGCCAGACCACGAACATCACCGGGTTCTTCACCTGGTGGCGGGGCGACAGGCGCTTCACCGCGTCCCAGACCGCCGCCTTCAACAGGGCGGCGTCGTAGAGCGTTTGTGTTTTATGCATGGCGAATTCCTTATTTGACCGAGATCATCTGCAGGTGCTCGACCACCGGACCCAAAGCCAGGGCCGGGACGAAGGTGAGCGCGCCGACGACGATCACGGTACCGATCAGCAGGACCACGAACAGCGGGGTATGGGTGGGCAGGGTGCCCGCCGAGGTGGGGACGATCTTCTTGGCGGCGAGCGCGCCGGCGATGGCGAGCACCGGGATCATCACCCAGTAGCGCGCCAGTAGCATGGCGAATCCAAGCAGCGTGTTGTAGAAGGGCGTGTTGGCCGACAGTCCGCCGAAGGCGCTGCCGTTGTTGTTACCGGCCGAGGACAGGGCGTACAGAACCTCCGAGAACCCATGCGCACCCGGGTTGAAGATGCCAGCCCGGCCCACGTCCAGACTCACCGCGAGCGCCGTGCCGACCAGCACCACCAGCGGCGGCACCAGAATGGCGACGGCAGCCATCTTCACCTCGTAGGCCTCGATCTTCTTGCCCAGGTATTCGGGCGTGCGGCCGATCATCAGGCCGGCGACAAATACGCCGATGAGGGCGAACACCAGCATGCCGTAGAGGCCCGAACCAACGCCGCCGAAGATCACCTCGCCCAGTTGCATCAGCCACATCGGCACCATGCCGCCGATCGGGGTGTAAGAGTCGTGCATGGAATTCACCGAACCGTTCGAAGCGGCGGTGGTGGCAGTGGCCCAGAGGGCGGAGTTGGCGATGCCGAAGCGGGCTTCCTTGCCTTCCATGTTGCCCCCGGCCTGGCTGTCGGAGGCCTCAGTGGCCAGCCCAAGACGCTCGAACAGCGGATTGCCCGACTGCTCGGCGGTCACCGTCACGGCCAGCAAGGCGGTGAACACGATCGTCATGGCGGCGAGGATGGCCCCGCCCTGGCGCATGTCGCCGACGAAGCGGCCGAAGGTGAAGCACAGCGCTGCCGGGATCAGCAGGATGGACAGCAGTTCCAGGAAGTTGGACAGCGGCGTCGGGTTCTCCAGCGGATGCGCGGAGTTGACGTTGAAGAAGCCGCCGCCGTTGGTGCCGAGCTGCTTGATGGCGACCTGCGAAGCGGCCGGGCCGACGGCGATGGTCTGCTCCGCGACGGCGACCTGCTCCATGACCGGCTGGCCCTGGGCATCGACGACGGGATTACCATCCGCACCGGTCTTCGCCTGCTCGTAGCTCACCGATTCGACCATTTGCGCCTTCTGGTAGGGCGAGAAGCTCTGCACCACGCCCTGGCTGACCAGCGCGAGCGACAGGATGACCGACAGCGGCAGCAGGATGTAGAGCGTGGAGCGCACCATGTCGACCCAGAAGTTGCCTACGCCGCCGGCTTCCTTGCGCGTGAAGCCACGCATCAGGGCCACCACGACGGCCATGCCGGTGGCGGCGGAGAGGAAGTTCTGCACGTTGAGCCCCAGCATCTGGGTCAGGTAGCTCATCGTCGTCTCGCCGCCATAGCCCTGCCAGTTGGTGTTGGTGGCGAAGCTGATGGCGGTGTTGAAAGCCGAATCGACCGTGGTGTTGGCGAGGCCCTCGGGGTTGAGGGGCAGCCAGACCTGGAAGCGCTGCAGGGCGTAGACCGCGAGAAAACCCATGAGGTTGAAGGCGATCATCGCGAAGGCGTAACGGGTCCATGGCATGTCGTCGCCCGGCTTGACGCCGCAGACGCGATAGAAGCCGTTTTCCACCGGCTTGAGCCAGCGCACGAAGCCCGGCAGCTCGTCGCGATAGACGCGGGCCATGTAGACGCCCAGCGGCCATGCCAGGCCGATCAGGGCGATCAGGTACAGACCCAATTGCAGGTAGCCATTGGCAGTCATGAAAAGTCCTCCGGGTAGAACAACACAGCCAGCAGGTAGGCGAAAACGCCCACCGCGGCGACCAGGGCGATCAAGTAGAGGGTAATCATCAGCGTTTCCTTAACCCGTCAAAAACGGACACGAGAACCGCGGTGAGGGCGAAGAAGCCTACGCCCAGGGCGATATACAGCAGATCCATGACACTTCCTTCCAGCGTGAACGGGGACACGTCGGACTATAGGTAGCTGTCGGTAAAGATGGGGCTAAGACTGGGGGAGAAGGTATTAAGAAAACATAAAGCTGCGGGGTCAGTGCACCAGGGAGTGGGAAGTGGTTTTCAGGTAATCAGGCATCTTGGCAAAACCCGTTGACCCGGATCCCGAACGGGTCGCTGCCGCTGCTGGGTCTCCACCCAGCCAGTTCACATTTCAGTGAATATCGCTTATTTAGAAAGCCCATGGATTTATGATGGTTTTATACTGACGGCTGCTCTTTTGTCGCCAAGCCTTTATCAAGTGAATCTCCTTTATTCCAAACGTTACCCGGATCGCCACATCCTGGTTATCACGTTTTTGGTCATGCTGGTCTTGCTGGTGCTCGACCAGTTGATCGACAGCCTTGTGGCCGAGAATGATGCGTCCGGCATGTTCGGGCCAGCGGGCCTGTGGGCAGACAATGTGCCACACGTGCTTCTGGCCATGTTCGGCGCCCTGCTTTTGTACCGTTATATCCAGCCTTTCGCTCAGAAGCTCAGGGAATCCCAAACCATTCTGACCGAGGCCCTGCGCAAGAATGAACTGATCCTGCAACACGCGGGCGAAGGTATCTATGGTCTGGACAACCGGGGCCGGATGACTTTCGTCAATGCCGCGGCCGAGCGGATGCTTGGCTATTCCAATGAAGACATGGGCCACGATCTCGTTCATCTCATCACCCATCGTAGCAATTGCAAAGGCTGTTCAGTGCCCGTCGAGGAATGTTCAATACTTGCAACGTGTCATGATGGCGCGCCGCATCTCTGCGATGACGCGATTTTCTGGCGAAAGGACGGGCGTCCCCTCGACGTGCAGTACATCAGCGCTCCGATTCTGGAAGCGGGGCTGATCACCGGTGCGGTGGTGGTTTTCAGTGACAACACGGAGCGCAAGCGGAACGAGGCCACCCTCGCCCGGTGTCAGCATATTTTCGACCATGCCGAATGGGGCGTGATCGTCTTCAACGTCGCGGCAGGGCAGATCGAACTCATCAATCCCGCGTTCGCGCGGATGCACGGCTATCGGGTTGATGAGCTTGCTGGCTGGTCGATTGCAGAATTCTTTGCGGAGGAGTGCAGGGCGGATCTTCCCCGCAAAATCCAGTTGATCCATGAGACCGGTCACCACATATGGGAATCGTGGCACGTGCGCAAGGATGGCAGCCGCTTTCCGGTCCAGATCGATGCCACTGCAGTCAAAGATGAGGCGGGCGAGGTCCTGTATCGGGTCGTCAACGTGCAGGACATCACGGCGCGCCGCCAGATCGAAGACACCCTGCGCGAGAGCGAGGCGCATCTGGCCCAGGCCCAGGCCCAGGGCAAGCTCGGGAGCTGGCGCCTGGACATCCCCAACGATGTGCTGGAATGGTCGGCAGAGGGCCATCGCATCTTTGGGGTGCCTCCGGGGATGCCGCTCAGCTACGAGGTTTTCCTGAACTGCGTCCATCCTGACGACCGCGACTTTGTGAATCATGCCTGGCGTGCCGCCATGGCGGGGGCTGCCTACGATATCCAGCATCGCATCATCGCCGACGGCAAGGTGAAGTGGGTGCGAGAGCGTGCGGAGCTGGAGTATTCTGCCGAGGGCGAAATATTGCGTGGCGTGGGCACTATTCAGGACATCACCGAACTCAAGCAGCATGAGGATGAGCTGCTGCGGTCCCGGCAAAGCCTGCGTGAACTTGCTGCGCACCATGAAAAAGTCCGGGAGGGGGAGCGAACCCGCATCGCCCGGGAAATTCATGACGAACTCGGACAACACCTTACCGCTCTGCGGATGGATGCGGCCATGCTCAAAATCCGCTTTGGTGCGGACAATCCCGATCTGACGCGCCAGGTTGCCGGCATGAAAAAAACCATCGATACCACGATCGGGGTGGTCCGTAACCTGGCCACTTCATTACGTCCCGGGGCGCTGGACATGGGGCTGGTGTCGGCGGCGGAGTGGCTGCTTTCCGGATTTGAGGAGCGCACCCAGATTCGTTGCCATCTGCATGCGCCAGAAGAACATCTGGATCTGGACGAAGAGTGTGGCACCGCCGCATTCCGCATCCTGCAGGAATCCCTTACCAACATCACACGTTACGCCAACGCCTTGGAAGTGAACGTGCGCATCGAATGGATCAACGGCATCCTGGAAATGGATATCCGCGACGATGGCGTCGGCTTTGACCATGCGGAAGTGCGAAGCCGCAAGACGTTCGGCTTGATGGGTATGCGCGAGCGTGCGCTCCAGTTCGGCGGCGAATCCCGCATTGATTCCAGGCCGGGTTCCGGAACCATCGTGCGAATTCGAATTCCATGCGTCCGGGAGGTGGCCTGATGATTCGCATCCTCATCGGCGATGACCATGCCATCGTCCGCCAGGGACTGCGCCAGGTGCTGGCATTGATGCCGGAGCTCGAAGTGGTCGCCGAGGCGAAAAATGGATGGGAGGTGATCGAGCATGTTCGCACCCATGCGCCCAATCTGCTGCTGCTGGACATGAATATGCCCGGCCCGAGCGGGGTGGAACTGATCAAGCGGGTTCGCGAGGAGGCGCCGCGCCTGCCTATTCTGGTGCTCTCGATGCATGGAGAGAGCCAGATTGCCGGGCGGGCCATCAAGGCCGGCGCGGCGGGCTACCTCACCAAGGACAGCGAACCCGAAACCCTGATTCACGCCATCCGTCAGGTCGCCAGCGGCGCCCACTATATCGAGCCGGCCGTCGCCGAACGCCTGTTGTTTCAGCCCTCGCCAAAGGACACGGTCGAGCCGCATGCCACCTTGTCCGATCGCGAATACCAGGTCTTCCTGATGCTCGTCCAGGGACGGGGGGTGATGGAGATCGCCGAAGCGCTTCATCTTTCCGCCAAAACCGTCAGCACCCACAAAGCCCGTCTGCTGAAAAAAATGGGACTGGACAATCTCAGCGACCTGGTGCGCTACGCCCTGAAGCACGACCTGATCTGAGGACTCCTGCCGTGTAGGCATATTCCTACACGAGATTCCTGTTCGACTGACCCCCTCGCAAGGGCATCCGCTGATACGGATGCGGTTCGACGCGCCGTTACTTCCCCTATCTGTATCTTGGGGAGGGCTTCGGTGAAACTGTTGATCGTGGACGATTCTTCGGCCGTGTATGGCCGATTGCTGGAGATGCTGGGGGGGGTGGAGCACCTCACAGCGCTTTCCATTGCGCGTTCCCTGCATGAGGCAGTGGAAAAGAGCCGCTTGTTGTGTCCGGATGCCGTCGTGCTGGATGTGCGTCTGCCCGACGGCAGCGGTCTGGATGCCCTGTCCGCGATCAAGAGGGATTCCCCGAACACCCGCGTGTACATGTTTACCAACCAGATCGAGTTCCGGGATAAAGCCCTGCGCGATGGCGCCGATGGCTTTTTTGACAAGTCCATGGAATTCACGGCGCTGGTTGCGAGACTGCTGGGCATGGCTGACGCTTCCGTGCCGGGAAGCGGGCAATGAAAATAGTCTGGACGGACGACAACCGCATTGCGGCGATGGTGTGGGTGCTTTGCGTCGGGCTCGGCCTGCTGGGCGCGGCCACAGCCTTTTCCGGCGCCGCGTTCGACAGGGTCTGGGCAAGCGGGACGGCGCTGGCGGGAATGCTTGCCGGCGGCTTACTCGCCAGCCGGGTTCGCCGTGCGCTGGCGAGCGCCCGGCGTGAAGCGGAGGAAGCCGGCTCGACAGCGCTGCAACAGGCGCCCGGCGGGCTGGATGATCTGTGCGGTGAGGTGCTGCCCATCTGGAACCGCCAGATCGAAACCGCCCGCAGCCAGACAGAAACCTCTCTGGTCGAACTCACCACCTGTTTCGGCGATATCCATCAGCGCCTGGGGGCGGCACTGGGGCTGTACCAGAACAACGGCAGCGGTGAAGCAGATGTGATGGCCATGCTGGAAAAGGGGCAGGGCGATCTGTCTAACATGCTCTCTTCGCTGCGCGCCGGCCTCCAGGCCAAACAAGAGATGCTTGATCGCATCCGTGAAGTGGCCCGGTTTTCCGATGAACTCAAGGCCATGGCCGGTTCGGTTTCGGCACTGGCCAACCAGACCCAGCTGGTGTCGCTCAACGCCGCCATCGAGGCGGCCTGGGCAGGCAAGGCAGGCCGCGGGTTCGCCGTGATTGCGGATGAGGTTCGCAAGCTTTCCACCCAGTCGGGGGAAACCGGCAAGCAGATCACCTCCCGCGTCGAGAGCGTGACGCATGCCATCCATAGCGCGGTCGAAATCGCAGAACGCTATGCAGACCAGGATGCCCGTGCCATGCGGGATTCCGAGCAACTCATCGAGGGCGTGCTCAATGTGTTCCGTGGCGCGGTGGAGCATCTGACCCAGGCGGCAACCCAATTCCAGCAGGAAGGCCGGGCGGTGCAGGAGACGGTTTCCGGCGTCATCGTTTCCCTCCAGTTCCAGGACCGGGTCAGCCAGATTCTGTGCCAGACCATGGACGACATGGCGCGTCTGGAAGGCGTTTTGAACGAGAACCGTGAGCGTGAAGCTGGCGGAGATCCTGTCCCCCCCATTGACGTGGCAGCGTGGCTCGAGCAGCTCTCCAGTACCTACACGACGCTTGAGCAACAAGACAACCACCAGGGCATGCAAAGCAACGCGCCTGGCAAAGCAGCCGAAATTACTTTCTTTTAGGAGCAAAAATCATGGCCAAGACCATTCTGATCGTTGACGACTCGGCATCTGTCCGCCAGGTCGTGGGGATGACCCTGAAGGGGGCCGGCTACGACGTCGTCGATGCCGTGGACGGCAAGGATGCGCTGAGCAAGCTGGATGGGCGCAAGCTGCATCTGGTCATCAGCGACGTCAACATGCCCAACATGGACGGCATTTCCTTCGTCAAGGAAATGAAGGCCAAGCCCGCCTACAAATTCACCCCCGTCATCATGCTGACCACCGAAGGCAGTGAGGCCAAGAAGCGCGACGGCCAGGCGGCCGGCGCCAAGGCCTGGGTGGTCAAGCCGTTCCAGCCGGCCCAGATGCTGGATGCCGTATCCAAACTGATCATGCCGTGAGGACGGACGACATGGACATCCGCAGCGAACGACACGATGCCTGCCTCTGGTTATACCCGGCGGGCGAAATGACCATCTACAGCGCGGCCGAACTCAAGCCGGCCCTGCTGCAGGCACTGGACCAGAGCGACGAAATCGAGATCGACCTCGCCGGGATCAGCGAGATGGATACCAGCGGCGTGCAGCTGCTCATGCTGATGAAGCGCGAAGCTGCCGCCGCCGGCAAGGCATTGAAGCTGGCCGGGCACAGCCCGGCCGTGCTGGAGGTGTTCGAATTGCTGGACCTCGGCAACTGGTTTGGCGATCCGCAACTGCTGCCGGCAGACGGCAGCGAAACCCGGAGGGCTACGGCATGAACCTGGATCTGGGCGATGCCCTGCAAACCTTCTTCGCAGAAAGCCGCGGCCTGCTCCAGGAAATGGAGGAGGCGCTGCTGCGGCTGGAAAACACCCCCGACGACGCGGAAGCGGTCAATGCCGTGTTCCGTGCCGCCCACACCATCAAGGGCTCGTCGGGCCTGTTCGGCCTGGACGACATCGTCGCCTTCACCCACAAGGCCGAGAATGTGCTCGACCGGATGCGCAACAATGAGTTGCCGCTAACCGAGGAATTGATCGGCCTGTTCCTGGCCTGTCGTGACCACATCGAGATTCTGTTGGACGTCACGTCCGACAATGCCGAGCTGGACAGCGATACGCGCGAGCAGGGCGAGGCTCTGGCGGCCCGGCTGAGCCAGTTCATGGGCGGATCGGCGGTTTCGCTGCCGGTCGAAGCGGAGTCGCCGCTGCAAAGCGTGGGCGGCAGCCCGCTGGCGGGCGACGTGTGGCACATTTCCCTGCGTTTTGACCAAGACGTGCTGAAGAACGGCATGGATCCCCTGTCGTTCATCCGCTACCTCACCACCCTGGGCGAAATCCGCCATCTCACCACCGTGGCCGATGCCCTGCCGGATGCCGCCGAGATGGATCCGGAGTGCTGTTATCTCGGCTTCGAAATCAGCTTTCGGAGCGAGGCCGACAAGGCGCGCATCGAAAGCGTGTTCGAATTCGTACGCGAGGACTGCCAACTTTACATCCTGCCCCCCGGCAGCCGCCTGGCGGACTACATCAATCTGATCGAGGCCCTGCCGGAGAGCAACGCCCGTCTGGGCGAGATGCTGGTGGCTTGTGGCTCGGTGACCCAGCGCGAACTGGACGAGTCCCTGTCCTTCCAGGAATACGAAAGCGCGCGCCAGGAAATTCCCCAGCCGCTGGGCGAGATCATGGTGGAACGCCAGGTCGTCCAGCCGGAACTGGTGGACGCGGCGCTGACCAAGCAGAAGGAGGTGCGCCAGCGTCAGGCCCAGGAAGCCCGGTTCGTGCGGGTCCATGCCGACAAGCTGGACAGCCTCATCAACCTGGTGGGCGAGCTGGTCATCGCCGGCGCCGGCGTCGGCCTCATGGCCGCGCGCAACAAGGACGGCGCCATGATGGAATCAGTCTCCGGCATGGCGCGCCTGGTGGAGGATATCCGTGACGGCGCCATGCGCCTGCGCATGGTGGAAATCGGCGAGACCTTCAACCGCTTCCGCCGCGTGGTGCGCGACGTCTCCAAGGAAATCGGCAAGGACATCGACCTGGTCATCGGCGGTGCGGAAACCGAGCTGGACAAGACCGTGGTGGACAAGATCGGCGACCCGCTGACCCATCTGGTGCGCAACGCCATGGACCACGGAATCGAATCCGCCGAGGTGCGCCTGGCCCGCGGCAAGCCGGCAAAAGGCACATTGCAGCTCAACGCCTATCACGAGTCCGGCGGCATCGTCATCGAAGTGCTGGACGACGGCGGCGGCCTCAACCGCGAGCGCATCCTGGCCAAGGCGCGGGACAAGGGTCTGATCCAGGCGGGCGACAGCCTGGCCGACCGCGATGTGTGGAACCTGATCTTCGAACCCGGCTTTTCCACCGCCGAGCAGGTGAGCAACCTGTCCGGCCGCGGCGTCGGCATGGACGTGGTGCGACGCAACATCGAGGCGCTGCGCGGCACGGTCGAGATCGACAGCCATGAGGGCGTGGGGTCCACCTTCCGCATCCGCCTGCCGCTCACGCTGGCGATCATCGACGGTTTCCTGATGAGGGTGGCCGACAGCCATTACGTGGTGCCGCTCGACATGGTGATGGAGTGCGTGGAGCTGAGCACCTGCGGCGACCGCAACGAGGGGTGCGACTACCTCAACCTGCGCGGCGAGGTTCTGCCCCTGCTGCGCGTGAAGGATCACTTCAAGCTGAAAGGCCGTTCCGGCCGCCGCGAGAACGTCGTGGTGGTGACCTCTGCCGGGCGCAAGGCCGGCCTCGTGGTGGACGAGCTGAAGGGCGAATTCCAGGCGGTCATCAAGCCCTTGGGCACCCTGTTCGAGCGGATCCGGGGCATCTCCGGTTCCACCATTCTGGGCTCGGGCGAAGTGGCCCTGGTACTGGATGTCCCCGCTTTGCAGGATGAGGCGGCCCGTGCCGGCTCATCCGGCGTGACGGCCTGACTATTTACTGATTATTCGACAATAGGAGAGAAGCATGTTCAGCAATATGAAAATTGGTATGCGGCTGGCCCTCGGCTTCGGCCTGGTGGTCGCCCTCATGGCGATGATCGCCTTCCTGGGGATTACCCGCATGGCGAGCCTCAACGAGGGCGTCGACCAGATGGTGAACGACCGTTACCCCAAGACCGTCCTCGCCAACGATGTGATCGACAGCATCAACGTCATTGCCCGCGCCATGCGCAATACCCTGATCCTCGATGACAGCGCCGCAATCCAGAAGGAGTTGGGCCGCATCGACGATTCCCGCAAGGTCATCAAGGAGCGCCTGGACAAACTGGAGGCGACCATCTCGAGTGAAGAGGGCAAGAAGCAGCTGTCCAGCGTGAAGGAGGCACGCGTCAAGTACGTGGCGGCCCAGGACAGCTTCCTCAAGCTGGTCGAGGAGGGCAAGCAGGCCGAAGCCCGGATCTATCTGGTGGGCGAGGTCCGTGCCCTGCAGGGCGCCTACCTCGAGGCGGTGGCGAGCCTGATCAAGTACCAGGGCGAGCTGATGGAGAAGGCCGGCCAGGATGCCACCGATCTGTACCACGCTGCCCGCACGCTGATTTTCGCCATCGCGGCTGCGGCGCTGGCCATGGCCGCGCTGATCGGATTCTGGGTCACCCGCAGCATCACCCGGCCCGTGAACGAAGCTCTGGGCGTAGCCAACAGGCTGGCCGAGGGCGATCTCAATGTGCATATCGAGGTCAAGGGCCGTGACGAGACGGGCCAGTTGCTGGAGGCCATGAAGACCATGGTTGGCAAGCTGTCGCAGATCATCAGCGAGGTGCGCAGCGCATCGGACAATCTATCGTCGGCCTCCGAGCAGGTTTCGTCGACCGCACAGTCCCTGTCGCAGGGTGCCAGCGAGCAGGCGGCGTCAGTGGAAGAGACCAGCGCCAGCATCGAGCAGATGAGCGCCTCGATTGCGCAGAACACCGAGAACTCCAAAGTCACCGACGGCATGGCCGGCAAGGCCGCGAAGGAAGCGACCGAAGGCGGCGAAGCCGTGAAACAGACCGTGATCGCGATGAAGAGCATCGCCGGCAAGATCGGCATCATTGACGACATTGCCTACCAGACCAACCTCCTGGCGCTGAATGCTGCGATCGAAGCGGCGCGTGCTGGCGAACACGGCAAAGGGTTTGCGGTGGTTGCGGCCGAAGTGCGCAAGCTCGCCGAGCGCAGCCAGGTTGCCGCGCAGGAGATCGGCGAACTGGCGAGCGGCTCGGTCGACATGGCCGAGCGCGCCGGCAAGCTGCTGGACGAAATGGTCCCCAGCATCAACAAGACCTCCGACCTGGTACAGGAAATCACCGCGGCCTCGGAAGAGCAGGCGAGCGGCGTGGGCCAGGTGAACGCCGCGATGAACCAGTTGAACCAGGCCACGCAGCAGAATGCCAGCGCCTCGGAAGAACTCGCTGCCACCGCGGAAGAGATGAGCGGCCAGGCCGAACAGCTGCAGCAGCTGATGGGATTCTTCAGCCTGCAGGTTCACGAAGAGCAGAAAACGGCGCCCCGGGAAATGGCTGTCCCAGGCAAGCTGGCATGGGCCTGAGCGGAGCAATTCAAAACGCATTGGCATGCGCTTCCCCGGCTTTGCCGGGGAGCGTCGAAATATCGGTAAGGAGTCGTCCTGTGGGGCACAAAAATAATGGAACGGCCCTTCGCTCTGCGGACCTTCACGCCATCGTTCGCATTGGCGAAGGCATCCGTGGCGTGGTGGACACCGCACGCGAAGTGAATCTGGCCGCGTTGAACGCCATGTTGTCCTCCCGCCGTGGCGGCGACAACGCGGTGGGGTTTCGGGTGGCCTCGGCGGAGTTGCGGGGAATTTCCACCCGTCTCATGGAAGCCATGCAGGGCCTGACCTTGCTGGTGTCCAGCATGGTCAACGAGGTCGCCCAGCGCCAGCGCAAGCAGCGCAACCAGGACTATTTCCGGCGGGTCCAGGGCAGCCAGGATCGCGTTGGCGGCCTATTGTCCGAAATCTTCGGCACACAGGAAGAAGAGGTGGATCGGTTGAGCATGCTGCTGGGACAAAGCCGGCGCGACCTGCACATGAAGGCAAGCCGCGCGTTGCGCCTGTGTGACCAGGGACTGATCCTGTCCCGCAGCGCACTGATCGAGGCCGCCTACGGCGGTGAATCGGCACCTGCCCTGAAGCAGGTGGCAGAACAACTGGCCCAGTCCATCCATTCCGTGGCGGAAACGCTGGGTGGTGTGCGGGCCGAACTTGAGGAAGCAAGAACATGAAAAAGCTGGAAACCCTGTTTTCGGAAGGGACGCATCAATGGCAGGTGATCGCGCGTGACCCGGAGCGCGCCAGCGCGCTGATCGACACCAATGAATACCTGATCGCCCACGGCAACGAAGCCATGCTCACCGACCCCGGCGGCCTGGAGATCTTTCCGGTGGTGTTCTCCGCTCTGGCGGCCGGATTCGACCCGCGTCGGGTGAAATGGATCTTCGCGTCGCACCAGGATCCGGACGTGATCAGCAGCCTGAGCCTGTGGCTGGAGTTCAATCCGGCGCTGCGCTGCTATGCCAGCCGCATCTGGGGCAGCTTCCTGCCTCATTACGGCGGCGACGAAACCACCTTCATCGGCCTGCCCGATGAAGGTGGAAAACTTCCGCTGGGAGGCATCGAACTGGATGTGGTGCCGGCCCATTACCTGCACTCGTCCGGCAATTTCCACCTCTACGATGCCAAGGCCCGGATCCTGTTCAGCGGCGACGTGGGCGCGGCCTTGCCGCCCCCGGAGGAAGACGAGCTGTTCGTGACGGATTTCGATCGCCACATCCGCCATGCGGAGGGATTTCACCGCCGCTTCATGGGCTCTAAAGAAGCCGTGCTGGACTGGTGCGAACGGGCCGCCGTCATGGACATCGACATGCTCTGTCCGCAGCACGGCTCGATTTATCAGGGGGCCGACGTGATGCGCTTCATCAACTGGTTTGCGGAACTCGAAGTGGGGTCCGGCCTGCTGGCCACCCGGCCCGAGATGAAAAAGGCTGCGTGAGGTCACCATGCTCAATGTCAGCCTCAAGGACAGCGAATTCTCCAGCTTCCAGCAAATGATTTTCAGGATCGCCGGCATCAGCATGACCCCGGCCAAGAAAGCATTGGTGGCGGGTCGCCTGGCCAAGCGCCTGAAGCATCATGGCCTGGACAGCTATGAGGATTATTTTCAACTGCTCTCCCGGCAGCAGGACGAGATGCAGGTGGCGGTGGATCTGCTCACCACCAACGAGACCTATTTCTTTCGCGAGCCGAAGCATTTCGATTTCCTGCGCGACCGGGTCCTGCCCGGGCATCCGGCCGGGCGGCCGTTCCGGGTCTGGAGCGCGGCCTGTTCCAGCGGCGAGGAACCCTACACCCTGGCCATGCTGCTGGCGGACCGACTGGGCGACGCACCCTGGGAAGTGTTCGGTTCCGACATCAGCACCCAGGTGCTGGACAAGGCGAGAAGAGGGCTTTATCCGATGGAGCGCGCGCGCGGCATTCCGCCGGCGTTGCTGCGCACCCATTGCCTGAAAGGCATGGGCAGCCAGGACGGCCAGTTGCTGATCGACCCGGCCCTGCGCCGGCGCGTGCAACTGGCCCAGATCAATCTCAACGAACCCTTGCCGGAGGTGGGCGAGTTCGATGTGATCTTCCTGCGCAACGTGATGATCTATTTCCAGTCCGAAACCAAGCGTCAGGTGGTGGCGCGCCTGCTGGCCAAACTCAGGCCGGGGGGGATTTTCATCGTGGGGCATTCGGAAAGCCTGAACGGGCTGGCGCAAGGGCTGGAAACCCTTGCGCCTTCGATCTACCGCAAGCCGTGAAAAAACCGCAGAGCGTCATCGAGATTTTCCTGCAGCCCGGAGAGCTGTGGTTCGGGGATGAGCAGACGCGCATCCGCACCATCCTGGGCTCCTGCGTGGCGGTCACGCTCTGGCATCCCGGGCGCCGGATCGGCGGCATGTGCCATTACATGTTGCCGAGCCGTGGCGGGCCGCGCGGTGCGAAGCCGCTCGATGGACGCTATGGCGACGAGGCGCTGGAGATGCTGTTGAAGGAAATGCGTGCCAAGCAGGGACAGCCGGTCGAGTTCGAGGCCAAGCTGTTCGGCGGCGGCTACATGTTCAACCGTCATGGCTGCCACGGAAAGGATTGCGCCGGCCAGATTCAGGACCGCAATATTTCCGCCAGCCTCGAACTGATGACGCGCCATGGCTTCAAGGTCAAGGCCCAGCATCTCGGCGGGCACGGCCACCGTCAGGTCATTTTCGACATCTGGAGCGGGCATGTGTGGATGAAGCACACGCCCCTGCCGGCTGCCGAAAGCGTCCAGGCAGGGAACGACAGGCGCACCCACTCCTCGATCGGACTTTCAAAATGAAGCCCATACGCGTCATGCTCGTGGACGATTCCGCCACCGTGCGCCAGGTACTCACTGGCATCCTTTCCGCCGCACCCGACATCCAGGTGATAGGGGCTGCCGCGGATCCCCTGTTTGCACTCGACAAGATGAATCGGGATTGGCCCGACGTGGTGGTGCTGGATGTGGAGATGCCGCGCATGGACGGCATCACCTTCCTGAAGAAGATCATGGCCGAGCGTCCCACGCCGGTGATCATCTGCTCGACCCTGACCGAGAAAGGCACGACCACCGCCATGCAGGCCCTGTCCTCCGGCGCGGTGAGCATCGTCACCAAGCCGCGCATCGGGCTGAAGCAGTTCCTGACGGAATCGGGCCATGAAATCGTCTCGGCGGTGCGGGCAGCCGCCCAGGCCAAGGTTCGACATCTGGTGCCGGTGGCCATCCCGCCGCCCCGGTACGGACTGGATGCGATTCCGGCCAGCCCGGCCCTGGCCATGGCCGAAACGACCGACAAGGTGGTGGCGATCGGTGCTTCCACCGGCGGCACCCAGGCCCTGGAAATCGTTCTGACGGCACTGCCGCGTGTTTGTCCCGGCATTGTCATCGTCCAGCATATGCCGGAGAAATTCACCGCCGCCTTCGCCGCGCGTCTCGACAGCATTTGCGCCATCGAAGTGCGCGAGGCGAAGCACGGCGACCGGGTACGGCCTGGCCTGGCACTGATCGCGCCGGGCGGACGCCATATGCAGCTCAGGCGTAGCGGCGCGCAGTATCACGTGGACGTGATCGACGGCCCGCCGGTAAACCGGCACCGCCCCTCTGTCGACGTGCTGTTCCGATCCACCGCCCGTTGCGCAGGCGGCAACGCGCTGGGGATCATCATGACCGGCATGGGGGACGACGGCGCTCGCGGCCTGAAGGAGATGCGGGACACCGGCGCGGTCACCCTCGCTCAGGACGAGGCGAGCTGCGTGGTTTACGGCATGCCGAAGGAGGCGGTCAGACTGGGCGGCGTGGGGCGCAGTCTGCCCCTCGCCTCCCTCCCCTGGGAAATTGCCAGGTACGGCGGCGGCGAATGAGGGAAACGGGGAATCGCTCGGCGTGCTGCGCTTAGCTACCTTTATCGAAAGGGGTGGCTGACGCCGTTCTAGGTGGCGATGGAAAACGGCGTGGTCCTTGCTGCACCTGATGACCCTGGGTCTGCTCTACTGGCGCCGGGCGGAATGCTGCGCTGCCTGAATGCGTTTTTCTTCGCCGTGTGGGGTTACACAGCTAGATGCCCACTGCCTGGAAAGGCATTCATCTGAATCCAGCCAAGCCGCCCCCACGCTGCCCAACGCTTGATCCTGTCGCCGGTTCGGACTTCTACAACCCCGCCAGCGTCTTGATGTGCGCCGCCACGCTGCGCCCGAGCGAACTGAGGTCGTAGCCGCCTTCGAGCACCGAAACGATGCGGCCTTCGGCGTGGTGTGCGGCGATATCCATGACTTGTTCGGTGATCCAGACGTAATCCGCTTCGACCAGGCCGAACTGCGCCATGTCGTCTTCGCGGTGGCCGTCGAAGCCGGCGGAGCAGAACAGCATCTGCGGGCGAAAGGTTTCGAGGCGCGGCAGGATGTGCGCGCTGAAGGCTTCGCGGTAGGGCTTGCCGGTGGTGCCTGCGGGCAGCGGCACGTTGACGATGTGCGGGTTGGCGCTGTCCGCACCGCTGTAGGGGTAGAAGGGATGCTGGAAGGTGGAGCACAGCATGACGCGCGGATCGTCCCTGAAGATGGCTTCGGTGCCGTTGCCGTGGTGGACGTCGAAGTCGACGATGGCGACGCGTTCGAGGCCGTGCTGGTCGAGCGCATGCGCAGCGGCGACGGCGACGTTGTTGAAGATGCAGAAACCCATGGCCTGGCTGCGGGTGGCGTGGTGGCCGGGCGGGCGGCAGGCGACGAAGGCGTTGGCCACTTCGCGGCGCATGGCCATGTCCACCGCCATGACTGCGCCGCCGGCGGCATGCCTGGCAGCCTCCAGGGTGTGCGGGTTCATGCTGGTGTCGGGGTCGAGCGCGTGGCGCCCTTCGCTGGGCGAGGCGGCCTCGACAGAGTCGATGTAGGCGGCGTCATGCACGCGCAGCAGCTGGCTGCGCGTAACCGGAAGCGCTTCTTGATGCGCCAGGTAATCGTAGAGTCGGGCAGCGTGCAGCTGGTCATCAATGGCGTTCAGGCGCGCAGGACTTTCCGGATGCCAGCCGCCCATGTCGTGCAGGCGGTAGCTGGGGTGGGTGATGTAGGCGGTTTGCATGACGCGGCGTGGTTGTGAATGGATGAACTATAGCTCGGCAGGATGGCGCTGTAACAGGGGATGGCCTAGCATAGGCTGTCCCCGGTCCGATCGGATCGCCGCTGCAACCTGCCATCAAACGAAGCCATGCCTCAACACTATCTGCATTCCCTGTTCAACGCCCGCTCGGTGGCGGTTTTTGGCGCCAGCGAACGCGAGGGTTCGGTCGCCGGCATCCTGTTCCGCAACCTGCGCCATGCCGGCTACAAGGGCGAGGTCTATCCGGTCAACCCAAAGCACGAGACGGTGTTCGGCGTGCGCTGTTATGCCTCGGCCAGCGAACTGCCGGCGATCCCTGAACTGGCCTTGATCGCCACGCCGGCGCCAACCGTGGCGCAGATCATGGAGGCATGCGGCGAGCGCGGCATCCGTCATGCCATCGTGCTGTCTGCCGGATTTCGCGAGGTGGGCGCGGTGGGCGCGGCGCTGGAAGCAACCGTGAGTGCGGTGGCCAAAAAACACGGCATCCGCTTCATCGGCCCCAATTGCCTGGGGATCCAGCGGCCATCCATCGGGCTCAATGCCACCTTCAGCCAGGGCGCTACGCTGTCCGGCGACCTCGCGCTGGTGTCGCAGTCCGGCGCGATCTGTACCGCGATGCTGGACTGGGCGGAAACCAACGGCATCGGCTTTTCCAGCGTGATTTCAACCGGCGCGTCGGCCGATCTGGATTTTGGCGAGATCCTCGATTACCTCGCTTCCGACATGCAAACCAAGGGCATCCTGCTCTACATCGAGGGCATACGCGACGCACGCCGTTTCATGAGCGCCTTGCGCGCGACGTCGCGCTTCAAGCCCATCGTCATGGTCAAGGTGGGACGCCACGCGACCGGCGCCAAGGCGGTGCAGTCGCACACCGGCGCGCTGGTGGGTTCCGATGCCGTGTTCGACGCGCTGGTGCGGCGCGCCGGCGTGGTGCGGGTCAATACCATCCTGCAGCTGTTCGCGTCGGCGCGCGCGCTGTCGACCCACATCAAGCCCGGCGGCAACCGCCTTGCCATCGTCACCAACGGCGGCGGTCCAGGCGTGATGGCGACCGACCTCGCGGTGGATCTCGGCGTGCGCATGGCCGAGCTGTCGCCGGCGACGATCGAATTGCTCAACGGCGTGTTGCCGGCCAACTGGTCGCAGGCCAATCCGCTCGACATCATCGGCGACGCCACGGCCGAACGGTATCGCGTTGCAGTGGATGCCTGCCTGCAGGACGACAACGTCGACGGCGTGCTGGCGATGCTGACGCCGCAGGCGATGACGCGGCCGACCGAAGTGGCCGAGGCCGTGATTGAGGTGGCGAAAACCTCCAGCAAGCCGGTGCTGACCTGCTGGATGGGCGAGGCGCAGGTGCACGCGGGTCGCCGTCTGTTCAAGCAGGCCGGGATTCCCTACTTCACCACGCCGGAACCGGCGGTCGAGGTGTTTTCCTTTTTGTCGGCGTTCTACGAGAACCAGCGTCAGCTGATGCAGACACCGGGACCGTTGTCGCAGCAGGTCGCGCCGGATGTGGAAGGCGCGCGCCTGATCATCGAGAGCGCGCTGGCGCATGGCCGCCATTTGCTGAACGAGGTGGAGTCGAAGGCGCTGCTGGCGGCGTTCCACATTCCGATCGCGCAGACGTTTATCGCGCGCGATCCGATGGAAGCGATGCTGCTGGCGCAGCAGATGGGTTTTCCGGTGGCGATGAAAATCAACTCGCCGGACATCACCCACAAAACCGACGTCAACGGGGTGCGCCTCGGTTTGTCGAGCGGGCAGGCAGTGCGTGCCGCCTTTGGCGAAATGCTGGCCGACGTCAAGCGGCTGCGTCCCGACGCCACGCTCGACGGCATCGTTCTCGAACCGATGGTGGCGCGGCCGCATGCGCGTGAAGTGCTGCTGGGCATGATTTCGGATCCGGTGCTGGGGCCGGTGATCGTGTTCGGCGCCGGTGGCGTTGATGTCGAGGCCTTGCAGGATCGTGCGGTGACCCTGCCGCCGCTGAATCAGTTTCTGGCGCGCGACCTGATTCAGCGCACCCGCGTTGCCACCTTGCTGGGGCCGTTCCGCAACCGTCCGCCGGTCAATATGGACGCGTTGGAGAGCGTGCTGCTGCGCCTGTCGGAAATGGTCTGCGAGCTGCCCTGGCTGGCCGAACTCGACATCAACCCGCTGCTGGTGGACGAACACGGTGCGCTGGCGCTGGACGCGCGTATCGTCATCGCGCCGCGTGTGCCGACCGCAGACCGCTATGGTCACATGGCGATTCATCCCTATCCGGCGCATCTGGTGACGCGCTGGCAATTGCCCGACGGCAACGATGTCATCATCCGGCCGATCCGTCCGGAAGATGCCGAGCTGACCCAGGGTTTCGTCAAGAGCCTGTCGGCGGAAAGCCGCTATTTCCGCTTCATGGATGCGGTGAGTGAGCTTTCACCGGTCGCGCTGGCGCGCCTGACCCAGATCGACTACACGCGCGAAATGGCGCTGCTGGCGCTGACCGAAATCGATGGCAAGGAAGTCGAGCTCGGCGTGGCGCGTTATGCCATCAATCCGGATGGCGAATCCTGCGAATTCGCCCTGGTGGTCAACGACCAGTGGCAGAAGCAGGGGATCGGCCACAAACTGATGGGCGTATTGATGGGTGTGGCACGCAGCAAGGGTATGCGGACGATGGAGGGCGAAGTGCTGAAAACCAATCAGCCGATGTTGAAGCTGGTGCAGGGGCTTGGCTTCCGCAGCGAAGCGCACCCGGAAGACGACGGCGTGCGCAGGGTTGCCCGCGAGTTGTAACGTCGTCCGGCGCCGGCTTTCATCCCGATGTGTCCGGCGGGTTGGGCGTCGGGTCAGCGCAGCAAATTGGACAGGGGCTCGTTTGCCGCGCTCTGATCCAGCAGATTCATCTGTTTGATCAGGCTGGCCAGATCTTCGTCCAGCCGGGTCAGCGCATCCACCGGCATTTTTTCCAGCGCATCGACCACCAGGCCCGTCAGCGGTAGCGGGGCGCGCGCAACGATATCCCGACCCTGATCTGTCAGGCGCAGGCGTACCACGCGCCGGTCTTCCTCTCCCCGCAAACGCTCCACCAAACCCGCCCTGGCAAGCTTGTCCAGCAGATTGCTCGCCGTCGAAACATGGATTGACAGCGCCTGCCCCAATTGCGTCACGGTGATGTCCGGCGTGGCGGCGATGGTCGCCAGCATCCAGACCTGCGCCCCGCCGATTCCACAGGCGGCTTCGAGTGCGCGCGAGTGTTGCCGCACGGCGCCGATGATGAGGCGGAATTTCTGCAAGGTGTCGAGAACAAGCGGTGAAGTCATGAAATAAGCGGTAGCGGGTGGGTGAAAAGAGGGCGTGGCAGAGGCCGGCCACATCGTAACGGGTGGCACCGGATACGGCTTAATGTTATTCTGCAAAAATGTTTTATCAAATACTATTTTTCAGAACGGGCATTTCACGTCCGTCCCGGCACCTCATCTGTCGTGGAGAAAAGCCATGCGATACAGGCAATACAGCGGATTTCCCGATTTGCTGATGCGGCTCGGTGACGGTCTCGACAGGGCAGCAAGCTGCGCTGGAAAGTGGCTTGCGGGAAGGGACAGGCATGGCTGAACACCATTTTCACCCCCATCCGCACCCCCTTTCGGAAACCCGGCCCACCACCCAGATCCTGCTGTTCGGGGAAGTGCTGATGGACTGCTTTCCGGATCGGGCGGTACAAGGCGGCGCGCCGCTTAACGTTGCGCATCATCTGCACGCACTGGGGGGGGGCGTGGGGCTGGTTCCCGTGCTGGTCACCCGCATCGGCAAGGATGAATATGGCCACCGCCTGATGGCATCCATGCAGGCGGCCGGTTTGCCGATCGACGGCGTACAGCTGGATTGCCTGCATCCCACTGGCGAAGTGCGCATCGAACTGGCGACAGACGGGTCGGGTCATCGGTTCGAGATCCCGCCCGACCAGGCCTGGGATTTCATTCATGCCGACATGGCCCGCCTGGTGGGGCTGTCAAGCCGGCCGGAATGGCTATATTTCGGTACGCTGGCGCAACGTGCCGTGCCGCGCCCGGTTGCCCGGCCGGCCGCGCATCCGGCCTTGCGATCGTTGCTGCAAACCACCCAGGCGAAGGGATTTCTCGACATCAACCTGCGTGATCCCTGGGTGCGCAAGGACGTGCTGCGCTGGTCGCTGGGCAAGGCGGAAGTCGTCAAGATGAACGAGGAGGAGCTGCTTCGCGTCACCCATATGATGGGGCTGGGTGGCGCTTCGCAAGTGGTGGTCGGCAAGCGTCTGCTGCATGCCTTCGGCATCGGGAAATTGCTGGTCACCGAAGGCGGCAACGGCGCCTGGCTGCTGCAGAGCGATGGCACCTATCATCACACCGCAGCGACGGCGCCGCTCGTCGATGGGGTCGACAGCGTGGGTGCCGGTGATGGCTTTGCCGCGGTTTTCCTGCTCGGATTGACCCAGGGCTGGCCAGTCGAACAGGCGCTTGAGCGCGCGCATGGCTTCGCCGGAGAAATCTGCCGCCTGCGCGGGGCGATTCCGGACAGTGACGATTTTTACCAGCCGTTCATCACGGCCTGGCAGCTTGAAAGTGGGGGTGCCGCATGAAACCGTTTTATATCGTGTTGGTGAGTGTGCATGGCCTGATTCGCGGCCGCGACCTGGAACTCGGGCGCGATGCCGATACCGGCGGCCAGACCCTGTATGTGGTGGAACTGGCGCGCGCGCTGGCGGAGTTGCCCGAGGTGGCGCGGGTGGATTTGATGACCCGGCGCGTGGTGGATCCGCAGCTTGATTCCGCTTACGCCGATCCCGTCGAAGTGCTGAGCCCCAAGGCGCGCATCGTGCGCATCGATGCGGGACCCGAGGGCTACCTGCGCAAGGAGGAGTTGTGGGACCACCTGGATTCTTTCGCCGACAATGCGCTGGATTTTCTGCGCACCGAAGGCCTTAGTCCGGACATCGTCCACAGCCACTATGCCGATGCCGGCTATGTCGGCACCCGCCTGGCCAACCTGCTGGGGGTGCCGCAGGTGCATACCGGTCATTCGCTGGGCCGGGTCAAACGTCGCCGCCTGATCGCCTCGGGCGTCAAACGCGACGTGATCGAGACCCGCTATCACATGGCGCGGCGGGTGGAAGCGGAGGAACTGACCTTGGGTTCGGCCTCGCTGGTGATCGCCTCCACAGCCAACGAGATCGAGGAACAGTACGGCCTGTACGACCACTATCAGCCGGAGCAGATGCAGGTGATTCCGCCAGGCACCGACCTCAAGCGCTTCATGCCGCCGGACGGCAGCGAACAGCACGCACCCATCGCCGGCGAGGTGGCGCGTTTCCTCAACGATCCAGCCAAGCCGATGATCCTGGCGGTGTCGCGTCCGGATGAGCGCAAGAACATCGCCACCCTGGTGCGTGCCTACGGTGAATCGGCGGAGCTGCAGGCACGCGCCAACCTGGTGGTGGTGGCCGGCAACCGCGACGACATTCGCGACCTCGACAGCGGCGCGCAGACTGTGCTGGCCGATCTGTTGCTGGATATCGACCGCTACGACCTGTACGGCAAAGTGGCCTATCCCAAGCATCACCGGCGCGACGAAGTGCCGGTGCTGTACCGGCTGGCGGCGGCATCGGGCGGCGTGTTCGTCAACCCGGCGCTGACCGAACCTTTCGGCCTGACCCTGATCGAGGCGGCGGCGAGCGGACTGCCCATTGTCGCCACCTCGGACGGCGGCCCGCAGGACATCATCGGCAACTGCCACAACGGCTACCTGATCGATCCGCTTAACGAGGAAGAGATGGCCGCTTCCCTGCTGGCCGTGCTGAAAGACAAGGCCAACTGGGCGCAGCTGGCGGAGGCGGGCTTGCGCGGCGTGCTGCAACATTACGCCTGGCCGGCGCATGCCAAAAGCTACCTCGAAGCCGTGAAGCCGCTGCTGGGAGGCCGCCATCCTGCGCGCCAGCCGACCTCGCGCCGGCCTAAGCTTTATCACGACCGCGCACTGTTCACCGACCTCGATCAAAACCTGCTGGGGGATCCGGAATCGCTGGCCGAATTCGTCAAGGTGGTGCGGGAACACCGCAAGTGCGCCAGTTTCGGCGTCGCCACCGGACGTTCGCTGGAGTCCGCACTCAAGGTCATGCGCCGCTACGCCATCCCAATGCCGGATGTGTTGATCACCAGCCTCGGCGCCGAGATCCACTTCGCGCCGGAATACGCGATGGACCTGGCCTGGACCCGCCACATCGACCACCTCTGGACGCCGTCATCGGTGCGCGCCATTCTCGACGAGTTGCCTGGCTTGAAGCGTCAGCCCAAGTCCGAGCAGAACCGCTTCAAAATCAGCTACTACATCGACCCCCAGATCGCGCCGTCGCTGGAGGAAATCAACCGCCTGCTGCATCAGGGCGATCAGACCGTCAACGTCACGCTGTCCTTCGGCCAGTTTCTCGATGTGCTGCCCCTCCGTGCTTCCAAGGGCTTCGCGGTGCGCTGGTTTGCCGACCAGTGGGGGGTGCCGCTGGAGCAGGTTCTGGTTGCGGGCGGCTCCGGCTCCGACGAGGACATGATGCGCGGCAATACCCTGGCGGTGGTGGTGGCCAATCGCCACAACGACGAACTGCGCGCGCTGGCCGAGGTCGAGCGGATCTACTTCGCGCAGGCCGGTTATGCGCGGGGCATACTGGAGGCCATCGAGTTTTACGATTTCTATGGCAGCTGCCGGGTGCCGGAGAAGGACGCAGCCTGAATGGACGCGCCCATCCTGCTCGCCACCGATCTGGATCGCACCCTGCTGCCCAATGGCGCGCAACCGGAGTCGCCGTTGGCGCGGCAGCGCTTTCGCCGGCTGGCCGCGCGGCCGGAGGTCCGGCTCGTCTATGTCACCGGCCGCCATCGGGAATTGGTTGAGGCCGCCATTGCAGAGTACGAACTGCCCCGGCCCGATTTTGTCATCGCTGACGTGGGCACCAGCCTGTATCAGCTCGACGCCGGCGACTGGCGGCAGGTGCGGGACTGGGAGCAGACCATCGCACTCGACTGGGGTGGGCGCAGCCATGCCGAACTGGCTGCGATGATGGGTGAGATTCCGGGCCTGCGCTTGCAGGAGCGCGCCAAACAGGGGGCCTGCAAGCTGAGTTATTACGCCGCGCCACTGGCTGACCCGTCTGAACTGTTGCGTCGCGTCCGGCAACGCCTCGAAGCCGGCGGCGCCCGCATCAATCTGGTGTGGAGTGTCGACGAGACCACGGATACGGGCTTGCTCGACGTGTTGCCCGCTTCCGCCAGCAAGCACCACGCCTTAGAGTTCCTGCGCGCCCGGTTGGACATTCCGCTGGATCGCACCGTGTTTGCCGGCGACAGCGGCAACGACATGGAGGTTCTGGTCAGCGATATCCCTTCGGTGCTGGTTGCCAACGCCCAGCAATCGGTCAAAGCCGAAGCGGCCGCGCAGGCGGATGCCGCGCGACTTTATCTGGCACGCGGCGGGCTATTCGGCATGAACGGAAATTACAGCGGCGGCATCCTCGAGGGAGTGGTTCATTTCATTCCCGCCAGCCGCGACTGGCTGAGGCTGGCACACGAAACGGCGGATGCTGCGCCCCCTGATTTGCCCGATCAAAACTGATCGGCGAGCGAGAACCGTCATGTACGAACAAGCTTCCCACGCCCTGTTGAACGAAATCCTGATCAAGCTGAAGCCCGAGATCGGGAACCATCGTCTGCGCCATTTCTATACCCGGCTCGGGGCCAATTTCTACGCGATCCATTCCCTGTTCCACTTGCTCTATGGCACGCGGGCGGATTTCAAGGAGCAGATGGTGAGCCTGGTCGAGACGCTCGCTTTCCGCTACATCGAACGCGCCCCGGGGTTGCGGAAATCGGACCTGGCGCGGGAGCGTGACTACAACTGGTTTCTCAGCCAGAAGTGGGTCGGCATGGCGCTGTACTGCGACCGCTTTGCCGACGATCTGAAAGGCCTGCACGACAATCTGCCCTATCTGCAGGAACTGGGCATCAACCTGCTGCACGTCATGCCCATGCTCGACTGCCCGCCGGACCATCGCGACGGCGGTTACGCCGTGCGCGACTTCTACCGCATCGATCCGCGTTTCGGCACCACTGAGGATGTCGAGGCGCTGGCCACCACGCTCAAGCGGCGCGACATGCTGCTGGTGCTCGACGTGGTGGTCAACCACACCTCCAATGAACACGATTGGGCAAAGCGGGCGCGTCAGGGCGACACGCACTACCAGGACTACTACTACGTCTTCGACGACCGCGAGATTCCCGACATTTACGAAGAAACCCTGCCGGAAATCTTTCCAGTCACCGCCCCCGGCAATTTCACCTGGGACGCGGAAATGGGCAAGTGGGTGATGACCGTGTTCAACACCTACCAGTGGGACCTGAACTACCGCAACCCGGCGGTGCTGATCGAGATGATCGACATCATCCTGTTCTGGGCGAACCGCGGCGCGGACATCCTGCGCCTCGACGCGGTGGCATTTCTGTGGAAAAAGATGGGCAGCGTCTGCCAGAACGAGCGCGAGGCACATCTGCTACTGCAGTTGATGAAGGATTGCTGCCAGGTCACCGCCCCGGGCGTGCTGTTCATCGCCGAAGCCATCGTCGCGCCGAGTGAAATCTCCAAGTATTTCGGCGAGGACGCGATCAACGCCAAGGAGTGCGAGATTGCCTACAATGCCACGCTGATGGCGCTGCTATGGGATGCGGTGGCGACCAAGAACGCAGCCTTGCTCAACCAGGGCATCAAGAATCTTCCGGCCAAACTGGAACGGGCGACCTGGCTCAACTACGTGCGTTGCCACGACGACATCGGGTTGGGCTTCGCGGACAGCGATATCCGCCTGGCGGGCTACGAGCCGGTGCCGCACCGGCGCTTCATTCTCGATTACTTCACCGGCCGCTTTCCCGGTTCGCCCGCGCGCGGCCTGCCGTTCGGTGAGAACCTGAAAACCGGCGATGCACGCATTTCCGGCTCGCTCGCTTCGCTGGTCGGGCTGGAGTCTGCGCTGGAAAGCGGAGACGAAACGGCCATCGACGCTGCGATCCGGAGCATCGTGCTGCTGCACAGCGTGATCCTGTCGTTCGGTGGCCTGCCGCTGCTCTACTACGGCGATGCGATCGGCACGTTGAACAGCCTGGAATATCTCGCCGACCCCACCCGGGCGGCTGACAACCGCTGGATGAACCGGTCGTACTTTGACTGGAACAAGGCCAAAAATCGGCATGAGCCGGGGACGGTCGAACAGCGCATCTTCAGCAGCCTGAAAAAAATGATCGCCTTGCGCAAGGAAACCACGGCATTCGCGGATTTCGACAACCGCCAGTTGCTGGCGGTGGATAACCCCAACCTGCTGGTTTTTTCCCGCAGCGACCCGCAGCAGGGCCGCAACCGGGTGCTCGTGGTCGTCAACTTCAATGGCGAGGCGCAGGCGTTGCCCGTCGACGCCTTGCGCCTACAGGGCTTTATCCAGCCGGAAGCAATGCAAGACCTCTGCACCGGCGCGCGCGTCGAGGTGGAAAACGACGCGCTCGTGCTGCCTGCGCTGTCGTGTCAATGGCTGACTGACTGAAGTACTGCGTTTGCTTCGTCACAGTCCTTCCCATTCCTTGCCTGCTTGGCCGGGCAGCCCTCTTATCTAACGATAAACCGGATCAAGGAGTGAATATGGATCTGACCACAATGTTGTTGAGTGACCTCGGCGTCTGGAGCGAATTGTCGCGGACGCTGCTGCGCATCGCTCTCATCCTTGTCATTGCATGGGTCATGCTGGCGTTGTCGAGCAGGGTCATCCCCATACTGCGCAAGCAGTTGCAGAAGCATACCCACGACCCCGAGCAGCACAAGCGGCTGGAAACACTGGGCCGTGTGTTGCGCTACATCGCTGCGGTGGTCATCAGCCTGGTCACTGTCATGCTGGTGCTCTCGGAACTCGGCATTTCCATCGCGCCCATTCTGGCATCAGCCGGTATCGTCGGCCTTGCCATCGGCTTTGGCGCGCAGAGCCTGGTCAAGGATTACTTCACCGGATTTTTCCTGCTGCTGGAAAACCAGGTGCATCAGGGCGATGTGGTGGAAGTGGCGGGGCTGGGCGGTCTGGTGGAAGAAGTCACGCTGCGCTACATCCGCCTGCGCGATTACGAAGGCAGCGTGCATTTCATCCCCAATGGCAGCATCACCACGGTGACCAACCGCAGCCGCGGCTACGCCTATGCGCTGGTCGACATCGGCGTTGCCTACCGTGAAAACATCGAGGCGGTGTTCGACGTCATCCGCGAAGTTGCAGCGGAAATGCGCGCCGACGCAACCCTCGGCCCGCTGATCCTCGACGACCTCGACCTCGCCGGGGTCGACGCCTGGGCCGATTCGGCCGTGACGATCCGCTTCCGCATCAAGGTGCAGCCGCTGCAGCAATGGACGGTGAAGCGCGCTTTTCTGCTGCGTCTGAAGAACGAATTCGATCGTCTCGGCATCGAGATCCCGTTCCCCCATCTCACGCTCTATCCCGGCCAGGCCCGGGATGGCAGCGCACCACCGCTTCATCTATCCATCCAAAAATAATCAGGTATCAATGCATGCAGGAAACACCCAAGTACAAAGCCTATTCGCTGAACAACTTTCGCGACATCCCGCAGATGGCGCGGCTGCCCGAGTCCATCAAGTTCGGTATCGAATATGGCTAAGCAGGCAAACGCTGAACCGGGATCAACCGCAACGCCCGACGAATTATTTACCGGTAGGGGGCGTGACGGAATCGGGTCGAACCCGGTCGAGATAATTGCTCGCCAGCGCCTTGTACAAGGGGCGCGGGCAAATCATGCGGGATACCGCGGTCGCGAGCAGGGTGGCCAGCATCAGCGGCACCACCATGTCGTGGTTGTCGGTCATTTCCATCACGATGACAAACGCGGTGATGGGGGCCTGCACCACGCCGGCGAAATACGCTGCCATGCCGATCACCACCAGCGCGCCGGGGTCGGCCTGGGACACCAGGCTGGCCACCGTCTGGCCGATGCCCGCGCCTGCCGACAGGCTGGGGGCGAACAGCCCGCCGGGGATGCCGCTGATGAACGAGACGAAGGTCGCGAGCATCTTCCACAGGCCGTAGCCTGCGGCGACTTCGCCCGTCCCTTCGAGCAGCTGCTTGGCTTCTTCATAGCCGCTGCCGTAAACGGTGCTGCCGGAGGCCAGCCCGATGAGCGCGAGCACAAAGCCGCAAACGGCGGCGAAGCGCACGGGATACGTCCGCATGAACACGCCAGCCCGGCCCGGCAGGCCGTGGCTCGAAAAAGCCAGCAGCAGTCGGCTGAATCCGCCGCCCAGCACGCCGCCTGCGAGGCCGCACAACAGCACGCCGAGCCAGCCGGACGAGCCGCTGATCGCGCCATGGGTGGTGCCGAAATAGGTGTAGTCGCCCTGCACGTAGATCGCCGCCAGACCGGCGATGATCACGGCTGTCAGCAGGATGCCGCTCGAGCGCTCTTCGAAGGAGCGCGCCATTTCCTCGATAGCGAAGACGATTCCCGCCAGTGGGG
>Ga0208375_1001066_pt1 | contig 33255 bp, 30 predicted proteins | sample RifOxyD1_FD_184038 | JGI IMG/M metagenome (GOLD analysis project Ga0208375, IMG submission 184038) | Soil microbial communities from Rifle, Colorado - Rifle Oxygen_injection D1 (SPAdes) | ecosystem: Environmental > Terrestrial > Deep subsurface > Rock core/Sediment | place: Rifle, Colorado...
TTCAATTATAAAAGATTCTTTCTGGATATTAATTATTTTAGTAATTATATTACTTTTATTATTAATATATGTTTTAATAAAAGATAAAAATGAAAGATGGCATATTTACTTATGGGGAAGAGCACCAATTTCCAAATGGAAAGAAGAGTGTTCAAAAATAAAAGAACTAGTTAATAAAGGAAATTATTTTGATTCAATGAAAAGATACAAACAAATTTCAACAGTTTATAAAAAACTTCCTAAATATTATAAGAATTTTGATTCATTCGGAGAAATACATAATCTTCTTATAGATACATATAAAACTATTTCATTAAGATTCTTTAAATCAGAAAAAATGCCTGAGTCAAGAGAAGGACAATGGCGTTTAGTATTTAACGAAAAAATTATAAAAGAAAGATTAGAAAGGTTGGACAGTTTATTAAAACAAGAAAACCTAAACCAATTTGTATTAGAATTCGCATCTTTATTAAAACAATACAAGAAATATTTAGATAATTCCCCGAAACAGGGCCAATTCCATAGCCAAATGGTTAAATTAGGCAAAGTTTTAGACGAAAAACTTTTAGAAGAGGAAAAACTAAGATTTAATAAGATTAATAGACTTGTCGATATAAATAGAGCGAGTGAAGCCCATATACTATTAAATAAGGCACCCATGGGTTTATTTAGCATTTTAACTATTGAGGATCGCAAATCTATAGAAGAGATAATCAAAGAGTCAAGAAAGAAGCTTCAAAATGCTACGCTAACAAAAAAACATGAAACTAAATAAATATATAATTGCATTGATTTTTGTAATCCTTCTATCCAGATTTATCTTCGAGTTTTCAACACCTGAGTTTAGTAATGGAAAGTCTTATTTTTATATAAAGCAAATAGAAAGTATCAAAGATACAGGTAAAGTTTCTCAGACAGAAGCTCAGAATATAAATTTGCTTACTCTTTCCCCCTTATTTTCCTATCTATTAGTACCTTTTTCAATATTTGGAAATGGGGGTATTAAAATATTTATATCTTTACTAATTGTATTTGCAGCAATAGTTTTATTTTATTTTTCAAAATTATTTTGTAAAGACGAAAAAATTTGTTTTATCTCAACTTTACTTTTTAGTTTTTCCCCCGTATTATTTAAAATAACCTTAAACAAAATATCTCTTATTCCTATCATTTTATTTTTAATGCTTGGAATAATTTATTTTTCTTTAAATCTCAAATTTAAAAACAATATAACCTATTTTATTATACTTTCATTTATATTGGCCTTAATCTCTCCAATGTCCATTTTAATTGCTTTTGCATTAATAATTTATTTATTACTTATGTTATCTGAGTCAATGAAACTTGAAAGACTTAAAGGAGAAGCGATTATTTTCTGTATCTTTGCAATTATATTCTCCAATCTTTTAATTTATAAGAATGTTTTATTTAGTTCAGGATTACAAGGATTAACGCAGAATACTCCTTTAGATCCATTAAACATAGAATTTGCTAGTCTAAGTATAATAAATCTAATTTTAAGTGTAGGAGTTTTAATCTTAATCTTTGGCATAATTGGTTTAATAGCTTCAATCTATTCAAAACCTCCAGAGTATGTTCTTATAAACTTAGCATTCATAATCTCAACAATTATACTTCTCATATCCAGGACTATCAACCCCTATATCGGTTTACTCATTTTAATAGCTCCACTAACATTATTTTCTGCAAAAGGGCTTGAATTATTATATGAATATTATAAAAAAACCAAACTTATTAGATTTAAAAGAGGTTTTTATATATTTATTATCCTTTTATTTTTAATTTCAAATGTTTATCTTAGTTTAGATGCAGGAAATCAAACTATAAAAAATTCAATTACTTCAGAAGAAATAAATACTCTTCAATGGTTAAAGGATAACCTCCCAAAATCTGCTCTTATTTTAACCTCGCCAGAAGAAAGCCATCTTATAACTTATTTTATAGAAAGAAAAACCGTTTGGGATGATTATACTCTTTCTAGAATAGAAATAGAAGAAAAAACAAAAGATATACAAACTATTTATACCACCAATTCAGAAACAAAGGCATTAAATTTAATAAAAAAGTATGAGATAAATTATATATATTTTTCAAATTTAACAAAAGAAAAATATTTAGTTAAAGAAATAGAATATGCAAATGACAAAACTTGCTTTGAAAGAATCAGGAATGGAAACCCAGAAATCATCAAAATCCAGTGCTAAACTAATAACCTATCTTGCACTGGTTTTGTTCTGTCTAGTTATACTTCTCTTGCCTAATATTCTTAGAAACTCAGAATATCCACCTGGAGAAGAAGCTTACTATCACTACAGATTTGCAAAAATGTTGGGGGCAGAAAAAATATCTGATAACTTAAGTTATTCAGGCAGGGACAATTTTATGCCTCTTTCCACACCTTATTTATTGTATATTTTAAATAAGACTTTTAATATAGGTCTATTTAATGCAGGAAGAATTTTCTTATTAATTCTAGGTTTGATTAGTTTCACTTTCTTTTATTTAATTTTAGAAAAATTTGAATATAATATAAAATCCTTAAGCTCTTTAATATTAATAATTTCTCCACCCTTTATTTATCTTTACACAGTTTTAACCAGATTTGCATTACCAATTACTTTACTTTTGATTATTATTTACCTTTTTATAAAAAACAAAAAAAATCTTTTTATCATCTTAAATATACTGTTAGCTTTAGTAGATATTTATTTTGCATTAATTTGTATAACTGGATTTTTATTGGTTTCACTTTTCTATAAGAAAGCAGATACAAAAAAGACACTCATCCTACTAGTTTTAGAATTGGCATTAGTCCCTATACTTTGGAATTTTTTTGCACCAACCAATTCAGTAATTCAACTTAGAACATTAATTTTTGATTTTGGTGCTACTTATGGATTAAGTTTATTTGCTATTTTAACTGTATTTTCAAGCATTTTCTTTTTTTGGAAAAAGAAAAAAGAATTTTATATTCCTTACTTTTTATTAATACCGGGACTAATTTTGTTGATATTTGAACATTGGGCAATATTTTTACTTTCTTTTATAATTGCTTTTATCTCTGCTTATGCTATAATCTTAATGATAAATGATAAATGGGAAAGCTATCTTATTAAGAATTTAACAATCTGGATTTTAATATGTGGGATTATCTTTTCAGGTGCATCATTCATAACACACTCCTTCAATTTAGAACCCACTCAAGCAACAGTGAATTCATTTTCCTATCTAAACGAACTAAATAATGATAGTATTATTCTTTCATCAAAAGATAATGGTTATTTAATAAACTATTTTGGAAAAAAGAATTTCTATGATGATTTTAGTTTTGGTGTAGAAAAGAAAGATAACTTAGTAAATGATATTTTCTTAAGCTCTAAAAATCTTGAAGACATTTTAACCTATTTAAATAATACAAATCTAGATTACATCTTAATAACCACCGAAATGAAAAGACAAATATGGAATAACGAAGAAAAAGGTCTAATCTTTGTTTTGAATATTTTGCAAAAAAACCCGAATGATAACTTTAAAAGAATATACAAAGATGAAAATATTGAAATTTGGAGATATAATAAAGGAGAAATACAATGATTACTGCTATAATCTGGTTTGCTTCCTTTGTCATGTTATTTATGACTACTTTTTGGTTTAGCATTCTTCTATTTAATGGAATTAAACAAGAAAAAACCAATCTTAACATTTTATTAAATTATCCTTTAGTGACTATTGCCATCCCTTGTTATAACGAGGAAAAAAAGATTATTAACACTTTAAATTCTATTTTTTTATTAAATTACAAAAACATAGAAGTAATCGTAGCCGATGATGGTAGCAAAGATAATACTTTAAATTTAGTCAAGAATTTTTCAAAAACACATTCGTTAACAATAATCTCTTTAAATCATAAAGGCAAAGCACATGCGTTAAATAAAACTCTTGAAATTTCAAAAGGAGAATTTTTTTCAAATGTAGACGCTGATTCAGAAGTGCAACCTGAAACTTTAAGTTTATTATTACCCCATTTTTCAGATGAATCAATTGCTGCCACAGTTCCTTTTATGCAAATAAAGAATCCTAAAAAAATAATAAGCAAGATACAAAAAATAGAATATCTTATTGCTGGAGTAATAAGATCTTTGATGTCTTCAATAGAAACCCTTCATTTAACTCATGGAGTAATGACAGTATATAGAACTTCTTTATTGAAAAAACTTGGGGGATTTGATGAATTAACTTTAACAGATGATTTTGAAATGGGTATGCGTTTAATTTATCATGGTTATAAAATAAAGATGGAAGCAAAAGCCGCAGTATTTACTCACCCCCCATTAACATTTAAAGCCTTGTGGAGGCAAAGAGTGCGGTGGTTTAGGGGATATATAAGACACCATATTCAATATAGTAAGATGTTCTTAAATCAAAGATATGGTATGATGGGTAAATTTCAATTTCCAATAAATATTTTATATCCTTTAATTATAATTGCCCTAACTTCACTTACTTTAATAACTCTCTTTAAAACTTTAAGAATAAAATTAATGGAGCTATTTAGTTTAGGATTTTCAGCTTTAAATATTAATTTTTTGGGCGTAAAAGAAACTTTGCTCTCTCTAGATTATAAATTAATTTTTCCAATCGTAGTTATGCTAATCTTAGGAATTTATATTTTTTACATCTCCCATATTTTAAATAAGGAAAAAATCAAGAGCCCATTCGTTATATTTATATTCTTTGTTATTTATCCTTACATTATTGCTTCACACTGGGTTTCAGCATTTATTAATGAAACAGGAAATTTAAAGAAAAAATGGTAAGTCGAACAAAACTATTGATTGGAAGTTTTATATTTACTTTAGTTGTTTTTATAATTGGTTTATTTATCGGTTTTCAGATGGATAAATTAAGAGTAAATGATCTTTCAAATCTTCTAAGTGAGAGTGATTTAAATTCTCAAAGTTATCTCATTAATCAAGACTTTTATTCTGTATTTGGTGGAGATTGGTGTAAAAATGCACTCCCTCTTGCAGAAAAAGTATCTTTAGAGTCCGTAAGGGTTGGAAGACTTCTATCTTCCTATGAATCAAAAAAATTTTATAATGAAGATGAATATAATTATTTAAAAAGAAAGTATTTCTTATTAGAATTAAATGCATTTATACTTTTTACAAAAATGAATCAAAATTGTAAAACTAAAAATCATATGATTCTATTTTTTTATGATATTGACCAAGGTTCTTCTATTGCACAAGGTACCAATCTAGATGAATTAGTTGAAGAGAATAAATTGGTTTATGTTTTTTCTTTTGATAGAACCTACACTCAAGAACCGCTTTTAGAGTCGATTAAAACCCAATATAATATTACCAAATCTCCTACTCTAATAATTAATTCAAACAAAAAATTAGAAGGGTTTACAACCTATAAAGAGATATTAAACTCTTTAAATTAAGATGCAATGTGAAATATGCGGTTTTTCCGGACAGCTTTATAAAGCGAAAGTAGAAAGTACTTTAATGAATTTATGCGCTAATTGTTTAAAATATGGAAAACCTATCGAATATTTAAAGGAAAATAATCCTCTTTCCCAAATGCAGCATAAAAAAAATACTATTCTTAAATTCAAAGAAAATATTTCATCTGATTTTAAAGATGAACCGCTATATATAGAAAATCTTGGGAAAAGAGTAAAGCAATTAAGAGAAAAATTAAACTTAAAACAATCCGAATTAGCTCAAAAAATATCAGAAAAAGAAAGTATAATTCATAAAATAGAATCCGATTCAGAAGATCCTTCAATCCAAGTAATAAGAAAATTAGAAAGATTTTTCAAAGTTAAATTAATAGAAAAATAAAATGGTATCTAAAAAAGAAGTGGAAATTTTAATTTCAAAATTAGAAGATTTCAATTCTCCTAATCCTAAATTAGAACAATATTCCACCCCATCAGAAATAGCTTCAGAAATGGTTTGGATAGCTTATTTAAACAAAAATATAGAGAATCAAATCATCGCAGATTTAGGTTGTGGTACAGGAATACTTGGAATTTGTGCTCTTCTCTTAGGTGCAAAAAAAGTTTACTTTGTAGATATCTCAAAAAAAGTCTTAATTCAAGCTCAAAAAAATTTAAAATATCTAGAATTAGAAACTAAAAAGAAATTTAATGCAGAATTTCTAAATTTGAATGTAGAAGAATTCAATAAAGAAATTGATACTATTTTAGAAAATCCTCCTTTTGGTGTTCAAAATAAAAATGCAGATAGAATATTTATAGAAGTCGCATTAAAAAAATCCAAATACTCCTATATTTTAACAAATTCAAAAACAGATAATTTTATTGATAATCTTCTTAAAAATAATAAATATAAAAAGATTAAGCAATTTGAATTTACATTAAAAAAGACAATGTTTTTTCATAAAAAAAATAAATATCATATTGATGTAAGCTTATGGTTTGTTGAAAATGATAAAAAATAAAAAAATATTTTTAGAAGCTGTGAAAGAAGCAATTTTAAATCCAGATTTTAATTTTACAGGTTTTCCAGAGAAGAAAGGCATTTTTGTGACTCTTAAAAAACACGGAAATCTAAGAGGTTGTATTGGATTTATAGAACCTATTTATCCTTTAGACAAAGCATTAGTTGAAGCATCAAGACTTGCAGCATTTGAAGACCCAAGATTTCCAGTTTTAAAAAAAGAAGAAGTAAAAGATTTAGAAATAGAAATAAGTATTTTATCAAAACCTCTTCAAGTAAAAAATATTAAAGAAATAAAACTTGGAAGGGATGGTTTGATAATTGAACAAGGGTATAACAAAGGTTTGTTGCTTCCACAAGTCTTTACAGAATTTAATATAACCTCAATTGAAGACGCACTATCTATGACTTGTGAAAAAGCAGGACTTCCAGAAGATGCTTGGAAGTCTAAATTAACAAGAATTTACAGATTTGAAGCAGAAATTATTTCTGAAACATAGAAACCTTTTTATTTCTGAGCTTTAATTTTAAACTATACTTAAAAAATGAACCCTAAAATCATAAAATTACTAAAAGATTTCTGGAAGTTTATCTGGGAAGATGACAGTCTTTTAAGCTGGGTAGTTAATATTATTCTTGCTTTTATTTTAGTAAAATATCTGATTTACCCTTTTCTTGGATTGATGTTAGGAACTCAATATCCTATAGTTGCAGTAGTTTCAAACAGTATGGAACATCAAGACAATTTACAAGCTTGGATTCAAGAAAATAAAGAATTTTATGCAGATTATAATTTTACAGAACAAGACTTAAATTCTTGGAATTTTAAGCACGGATTTAATAAAGGGGATATAATGATTTTATTTTCTGCAAAGAATCTTAAAAAAGGTCAAATTGCAGTTTATACTACAGGATTATACAAACAACCAATTATACATAGGGTTGTAGATCTACAAGATGATTATATTACTACTAAAGGAGATAATGTTGTTTATGTTCAATCTTTTGAAAAACAAATTTCAAAAGAAAATATTTTGGGCAAGGCAATTATTAGAATACCTTATTTAGGGTGGATAAAAATAAAAGCTGTTGATCTTTTGAATTGGATTATAACATGAAATTTTGTAAAAAATGTGGCAGTTTAATGATGCCTCGGAAAAATGAATTTGTATGTGGTTGTGGTTACAAAGAAGAATCAACAGGATCCACAAAACTTCATGAAACAACCACTAAAAAAACCCAAGATGTAAATGTAGTTGAACATAGTTTTGAAACAAATCCAAAAACAACTATAGTTTGTCCAAAATGTGGAAATAATGAGGCTTATTATTGGTTGAAACAAACACGTTCAGGAGATGAAGGTGAAACTCAATTTTTTAAATGTACTAAATGTAAACATCAATGGCGTTCTTATAGATAAGATTTATATACTAGTTTTATTTTTATTTAAATATGGTTGAAGCAACAGAGGGTCTAGTAATTTTACCAGTAATTGCTTTTGGAGTTGTTCTAGGTTTATATGAATTAATTTTAGTTCACAAAGATGAAAATTTCAGAGGAAGTCACTGGTTTGGTCACGGTATTCACGCAATTGGTTTTATGATCGCAGGTTTATTTATTGTCATGAACACAGAATATTTCTTAGCCCTAACCAATTTAGGAGACACAATACCTTATATTACTAATCCTCTAATTTTAAGAATTTTAGTTGGCTTAATTTTAAATATTAAAATGCATTCTGCTTCAGCACTAGCAAAAGGAACCTTAGCTTCAAGAGGCATGGCTGAGCACTGGACACATACAACAATAATTTCAGCTTTAGTTATTGCTTCACCTTATATTTGGTTTAATTTAGGTGTCCAAAATCTTACACCAAGTTGGATTGGCGGAAATGCTTAAACCCTTTATAAACCTTTTTTAAATACTTTAACCCTTTTTAAATAAATTTAGAAAGTAATATATACCTTATGTTTTTCAAATATTCTGATGAAATTAACTTTAGCAGAGCCAAGATTGTTGAAAGAGAGTATAGGGATTATTTCAGACTTAGTTAATGAAGTTTCTATAAAAGTAGATTCAAACAAAATACAAATTATAGCAATGGATCCTGCAAATGTTGCAATGACTGTCTTCAAATTATTAAGTAGCGCATTTATAGAATATTCTATTGATACAGAAACTACTTTAAGTCTAAGTTTAGAAAGTTTAAAACAAGTTCTAAGAAGAGCAAAACCAACAGATAGTTTATCTTTGGAATTAGAAGAAAACAGACTTAAAATCTCTTTAATTGGAGATTCAGTTAGAACTTTTAAAATATCTTTATTAGATTTAGAAGAACGTGACCAAAAAATACCTCAATTGAGTTTTTCTCTTAATGTTAAAACAAGTTCACACATTTTAAGCGAAGCAGTAGAAGATGTAAGTATAATTGCTGAAAGTGTTTTATTTGAAGTAGAACCTGGAAAAATGACTGTTGCTTCAGAAGGAAATTTAAATGATGCTAAAGTTGAAATACGTGCAGATGAAGTAACAGAAATAAAAACCGAAAGTTCAAGAGTAAAAAGTAAATATTCAATTGAATATCTTAAAAAAATAATTGCAGGTTCAAGACTTGCAGATGAAGTTACAATCGAATTTGCAAAAGATTATCCTCTAAAAATAACCTATTTTATACTGAACAAATTAGAGTTAACATTCATACTTGCACCAAGAGTAGAAAATATTTAATTTTTCTTAGAAAAGTTTATAAAACGCTTTAAATATCTTATTCTTAATATGTTTAAAAAAAGAGGCCAGGTAACTCTCTATATAATAGTAGGAGTTTTTATAGTAATTGGAGTTGCTTTATTCTTTTTTTTGAAAAGTAGTTCTACAGAAGAAATTTCTGAACAAAGTTCAACTTTAACAGATGCACAACTAACTCCTATTAAAGAAAGAGTTACAAAATGTTTAGAAGAAGTTTCTGGAAATGCTTTTGACTATGTTGGAAAGCGTGGAGGATATCTAACTCCTGCAAATTCTCTCGAAGTGGGTGGAATAAATGTTGCTTATGGATTGTATAAAGATTCTGCAGATAGATACATAAACAATTTACCTTTGCTTTCTATTTTAGCAGAGCAATTCTCAATGTATTTTGATTCTGATAAAGGAAAAGCAGAATTTAAAAAATGTATAAATAATTTCAAACCCTTAGATTATGATGTAAAAGAATTAAGTGTTCCAAAAGTTTCAATGATAATCACGCAACAAGGAGTTTCAATAAATGCAGATTACAAATTAAAGGTTACAAAATCCACTGCAGAAGCAATATTAACAATTTTTGCAACTCAAGTTCAGATAGATATATTACCTGTTTATATGCTTGCAACAGACATTTTAAATGAAGAATATAATACTCACAGTTTTGATACTGGTGCTTGGATACTGCAAGAGCCAAGGTCAGCAAGACTAAAAGAAATAGCCCCAATACAAGATAATATTGACAAAGTGTACTATATGTTAATTTCAGCTTCAGAAGATTTTGAGTTTAGAATGGTGGTACAGAGATGAATGTTAAATTAAAAGCAATCGCATTATTTTGTATTTCATTAATGATATTTTCAATATTTCCAATAAGTTCTCTTGCTGCAACTACAACATCTACAGTACCTGGATGCTGTGAAATTGGAGACGATTCAAGTACCTACAAAAATCAAGTTTGTAAAGAAACAATTCCTGAAGTACAATGTGAAGATGGAAGATTTAATTCTTATAAAACCTGTGCTTTAGTCCAATCATGTAAAACTGGTGTTTGTGTTCCACAAGATGGAAAGTGTAAAACTGGATCAACAAAAGTAGAGTGTGATCAAGAAGGTGGAACATGGTACGATGCCTCAAGTATAGATCAGGTTCCAGATTGTCAAATAGGTTGTTGTAATATAGAAGATGTTTCGTGCACATTACAACAAAAAAATTATTGTGTTAATTCTCTAGCAGGTGGAGATTCTTCAGCATTTGATACAAGTGCAACTGATGTAAGAAGTTGTGATTTAAAATGTGCAACAAGTAAGGTAGGTTGTTGTGTCTCAGGTAATTCATGTAAAACTTCAAAAGGTTCAACTTGTTCAGGAGATTTTTATCCAGATACATTTTGTAGTCAAAAACCTGAATGTAAAGTTAAGATACCTCATAAATTTTTAAGCACAGGAAAGGGTTTAAATTTAGAAGATAATGAACAATTCATAATTTACTGGTTTAATGATAAGGGACAAAGAGAAGAAGTTGCTCATTTAGGTGATGTAAGTTATACAAATGCAGATGGAATAAGTAATTATGATAGTAAGACTGATGCTCAAGCAAAAAAAATGGGGGATGGTCGATGTAAATATCCTCAATTCGTAGCTTATGATCCTGATGGCATAGGTGGAACATTCGAAGCAGTATGTAAAAGTACAGAATGTGTTGCCACCAATGATGCTTTTTATCCAAACTCTTTTAAGAATGGAGATTCAATTTGTGTAAATCTCCCCCAAGGTTTCTATAATAATGTTGAAAGAAGTAAAGCTCTAAGAGAATATGCCTTAACATGTCAATTGGGAGAAGTAATTCCAGACACTTTAGATAACAAAGCCTTAAATACAAACAGAGAATCAAGGTGTGAAATGTATCAAGAATCAATAAGTTCTAATGGTGAGCCAACAACAAGATGGGCTACAAAAATAGTTGATAATAATTGGGAAGGATGTTTGAAATGTGGTGAAACAAATTGGTTAGGTCAAGCTTGGCAAACAACTGCCTTTATTCCAATTATTGGTACACCATTAAGTTCATTTGCACAACCCTGTCATGGTTCAGGTTTCACAGGAATTATTGATCCGGATAATTCAGAATGGTGTAAAACACAAGGTGATTGTGGTGGCCCATCAAGTGATGATTTTGATAATGATTTTTGGTCACCAATAGGAAGTTGTAATCCTACTTATACACCTGGAATAAATACTGCCGAACAATGTAACAAATGCGGCCAAGGTGGAAATGGTGTTCTAAACATGTGCACAGAAGAAGAATGTAATCGAATGGGAGATTGTATGTTCGAAGAAGATTCCTGGTATGATAATTCTGGATTAATCGCTGCAGGCGGATTAGCATTAGGAACTTGCACAGCTGTAACTATTGCTGCAGGTATTATTGTGGGTCCAGACAAAATGGGTCTGGCCTTTAGCGGATGTATACTACCTACCGGTACAAATACAATTTATGCTGGTTTGGTTGCGACTACCTACACATTAATTGGAGAAAGTTACGCTGGAACACCCCAATATACTACTAAATTTAGTTCAGATAATAATAAGGCAAAAATAATTGATATTTTAAAGGTTGCAAAAACTATTCAAAATGAAGAGCCAACTTTAAGTGGTTTTCAATCAATCACTCTTTCAAAAAATGCTTGGCTATATGCTTTCAGTTTAACTGCCGGTTATGCACCAGATATTACTATTAACGCCTATTTAGATGGAATCTCTTGGGTTGCAAAAACTCTCTTATCAAAAGAGTTATATAATAAATTAAGTAGCTTTTTAGGTAAGAAAATACAAAACATACTATCTGGTTTAGGGCTTGCAGCGAACATAATTACTGTAGGTAACTCTTTCCATACAGGTAAATGCTCTCCAGAAACAAACTATGACAATCCTGACAAATGTTCTTTGTGTGGTGCAGGTGAAGGACAATGGTGGTGTACAAAAGAAAGATGTGAAGTTTTAGGTGGACAAAATTGTCTTTATGAACCTTATACAGATGGAAGTGGAATTTCAAATGGAAAATGCATATCAAAACCTTCTTCAGATAAATCAAGACCCAATATAAACAAAATGGGTTTAGAATTCTATGAAAAATTAGCAGACGGGACTTATGTAAGACAAGATATTACTCAATTCAAAACTTACAACTCAGCTAGCTTAGCAGCTAAAGGATATACCTTAGAAGAGTCAAATAAAAGAATTGTAAAATCCACAACTGGATTTGATATGAATAATATTCAACTAGAAATCCCAAGAATAAAAACAAGTGCAATAAAATTATATTTACAAACAAGTGAAGAAGCTTATTGTAGTTATTCAACAGTACCTGGAAAAGATATAACTCAAACTGGCACTATGGTTACTTTGAATTCTGAAAAAGAAAGATTCTATCCAAAAGAACATATTTCAGATAATATAAATATAATTCAAAATCTTCCAGAAACAGAATATAAGTTATACATTAAATGTAAAGATGCTGCAGGAAATGCACCAAATCCAACAGACGATGAGATATTAACTTTCAAATTAGAAGAACTTCCAGATTATGAGGGTCCAGTAATAGAAAAAATAGATCCAGAAAGCACAGCTTTCCCAGTATCAACACAAAAAGTAAAATTAGCATTAAGAGTCTATGATCCTGCAACAAAGCCAGGAACTTCAAGTACAGTAAAAGAATGTCGTTATTCAAAAGATAAAGATAATTTTGAAGAAATGACTGGAATAATAAAATGTACTAAAGATGTTCCATGTTTAACTTATAAAAATAAGATGTGTAAATATTGTGAAACCGAAGAAGCTCAACAAATAGATCTATCTAATTTAAATGCTGTCGAGCAACCAAGATTAACTTCTGCAGATTTAAACACTCTTGATCTTTCCTCTTATTTAAGTGGAAGTTACACTTTTAAAATATCTTGTATAGATACACAAGGAAATACAATGAAAGAGTCTAAACAATGGACTATTGCTAAAAAAGCTTTATTTGACTTTGAAATAACAAGTCCTGAAAATTATACTTATCAAAACCCACCAAATATTACTATAACTTCAAAAGAGAATATTATCTGTAAATATAAGCTAGATGACATGGCTAGTTTAGAAGATGTAAACTCAAAAAATCTTATATCTACTTTACATGAAAGAGCTATAACTGAAAAATTAACTGCTTCACCAACTAACCAATTAATCAATCCTCATAATTTAGAAGTAACTTGTACTGATATGGCTTCAAATGTTGTAACAAAAACACATAAATTTTACGTAATGGAAGATAAACAAGAACCTTATTTAATCCAATTTTATGAGTCTAGAGGCGATTTAATAGTTTTAATGAATGAAAAGACTCAATGTAAATATTCCACAAAATCATTTAATTATGATGACGAAGAAGCAATATTAATGGAACCAGCAGAATATAATAGTACCTCACATAATACTGCGGTAGGACAATCAAAAACATTCTACGTAAGATGTATGGATGAAGGGAGTAATCCAAGTAATCAGCTTACTTTAAACATACCATGAACAAAAAAGGATTTGAACAAATCTATGTTTATATTTTTGTAATAATTGTAGTAGCCATTACTTTTGTAGTTGGATTTAAAGCAATTAATGCATTAAAAGAAAAACAATCTCAGGTAGAACTAATCTCTTTTTATAATGATTTAGATAGAGAAGTAAAAAAATTCTATAATGCAGATTATCTAAGTGCAGACGATATAACTTTAAATCTTCCAAGTTCAATAAAAAAAGTTTGTTTTACAACAGATAAAATAGATATAAATCTTAATTCTTTTGATATAACTTCTAAAGCTATAATGCAAAATAAATATGGGGGTACATCAAGAAAAAATGTTTTTATATTTCCTGATACAGCTGCAAAACCAAATCAAGGTTATTATTTTATAAAAAATTTAGAAGTTTCACAAAATCCGTTATGTATTCAAACAAAATCAGGTTCTTTATCCTTCACACTTCAGAATAAAGGTGAAGTTTATATAAGTTAAAGTTTTTCCTTATAAAAAATGAAAAGGGGTCAGGCTTCAACATTTAATTGGATATATATTGCAGTAGTAGGAGCCATTATACTTTTAATATTCATAGGCTTTGCAGTAAAGCAAGGCGCCTTTTCAGACAGACTCCTTAATCTAAAAGTAAGAGATAATATTGACAATGTTATCTCAAGTTATAGAGCTCCTTACTTAGAAAGAACTTTTACTCTTCCAAAAGACTTCCAAATTAATTATGCAAAAAATAGTTTAAGTATTGATACAGGTGAAAAAAAAGTGATTTATAATAAAATTATTGCTTCACCTTCAAAGTTTAAAGGAAAAGCAATTTCAAAAAATGAATATGAATTTTATGTTTGGACATATCCAATTTTATTACCTTATCAAATAGATAACTTAATTATTTTAGGAAGTAGTAATTATGGATACAAAATGCGTTATGATAACGAAGAAATAAAAAACTTTATCTCACCAGATATTCCAAGTTTTGTAAATTTAAATTCAAAAGAGAAAGAAATTTATTTTACTCAAGCAGAAGAATGTCTTACAACACAAAATAGCAATTTGATGGATATTGCCTACACTATTGATAATGAAGAGATTTATGGTTATGTTTGTAATAACAAAGAAAAACTTCCTTTTGTAGGAAAAGGAATGCTCTATTCAGCAGTTTTTTCAGACGATTTCAGTTCAATTTTTAATCAAATAGTAAAACGAATACAATTAGTTTCACAATTACATTTAGAAGAAATTAAAATCTATTCAAAGTCCTGCACGCAATATTCAGAATTAACATTATTAATAGGAAAAATAAAATCCTTTAATAAAAATTCTAATCCAGAAGAAATATTAGCAACCTCAAGACAAATAGAAAAATTAAATAATAAAATGACTGGAAGGTGTCCAAGTGTTTATTAGACAACTTAAAAAATCTAAAAAAGGAGATATTCAAATATATTCAACTATATTTGTACTGTTAGTCTTTTTTTTAATAATGGCTATCGGTTTAATATTTTATCTAAAAGCCATGAAAACAAGCGTTATAAACTCAGCCCAAGAAATTGCAATAGACAAATTCTCCTTACTCTTAAATACAGTTATAACTATGCCTGAGCTAAGATATAGCTTCCATGGCTCTCAGTCAGAAGCATTAGATACTACCAAACTAACTTCGTTTCAAACTCTTTTAAATTCGAACAAATTGTATTATCAAAGATATTTTGGAAAGATTTCAAGTATAGAAATACAGCAGGTTTATCCACAAGCTGACGAAGTTTTATGTACAGAAAAAAATTATCCTCAATGTAGCAAATGGGTTATATACTCTAATGGAGATAAAGGTTTAGTTTATTCAACAAGTATTCTATTATATTATCCACAAGAAGATAAATATAAAATAGGAAAAATTTACATACAAGCACAATGAAAAAAGGTCAACTAGAGATGGTAGGATTAGTAATAATTGTAATTCTTTTACTTGTAGGGTTAGTAATTTATGCAGTTTTAAATAAACCCAACGACACAGAATCAAAAAAAGAAGAATCTATACGTGCAAATAATATGAGAAATTCTATTCTATTAACAAGTTTATGCAACACACAAACAAAATATGCAATACAAAAATGTAATGAAGATTCCTCTTTTGCAGGATGTAATACAGATTGTAAAGCTTATATTGAAACAGAAATAAAGAATATGCTGACTCAAATGTTAAAAAAAGGAAATAATCCTGTTTCAGATGAGTTATATAACCTAAAAGTTACATTTGAATCAGGTTCAGAAACAAAAACTCTTTATTCAATAGGAAGTTGTAAAAAAGGAATTACCTCAACTACAGATAGTGTCCCATCAAGTGTAGGTAATTATAGATATTCCTTCATACTATGTGATTAAATTTGTGCGAAATATTTATATATAAAGCTTTATTAAGTCAAATTATGGAAAAGAGGGGTCAAGTAACCCTATATATTATAATCGGGGTCTTAATACTTATTGCAGGTTCAGTGGTAGTATATCTAAATTCTAATACTATTAGCTCCAAATTAGGTTTTGGCGAAGATATTTCTGCACAAATGGATTCTGCACAAATCTTGCTTGATGAATGTACTAAAAATACTTTAAAAGATGCAGTTTTAATTTCAGCAAATCAAGGTGGAAGAATTTATACAAAGATAACTACTCCAGCTTATTATGAAAAATTTACTAGTTCATTACAATATTACCCAAATGGAAATGTTTACATGCCTTACTGGTTTTATGAAACTTCTGGAATTCCTTACAAGGGTGTTCCAACTCTATCTCAAACAGAAACAGATATTGCAATTTATTTAGAAAAAAATATTGACACTTGTTTACAAAACTTTACTTCATTAAAACAAGGAATATCTGTAAAATATTCAGGTTTAAAATTTAAAGCAACAATTTATGATTCTGAAGTCGGAGCTATAATAAAAACACCTCTTCAAGTAATTTACAAAGATGAATCAAGAAAAATACCTTTGCATGAAGTTAAAATTCCTACTAAATACAAACAACTTTATGATACCGCTATAAAGATAATGGATAAAGAAAACCAGGAATACTTCTTTGAAGAAAAGACTTATGATATGATGGTTTTATACCCTGAAATTCCAAAATCAGAAACCACCTTAGACTGTTCTCCAAAGGTCTGGACAAGACAAGAAATAATTAACAATTTTAAAGAAGTTATAAGCATCAACACTCCTTATTATAAAATAAAAGGTTCAGATTATACTCTTGCAAAAGAATCAAGAAAATATTTTGAATTAACAGAACTTGAATTACCTCAAGGAACTAATGTAAACTTTATTTATAACAAGGCTTGGCCATTTGAAATGTCTATAATTGGCCAAAATGGCAATATCATACGTTCAGATGCAGTAAAGTCTAGTTCAGTATCTAAACTAGCAAGCTTATTTTGTATAAATGATTATAATTTTGTTTACGATGTAAAATATCCTTTAATCATTAGCGTTTCAAGTGAAAATGAAGCATTCCAATTTGCAACTCAAGTAATAATTGACAATAATGAACCAAGAAAATTAACAATAGAACCTTTATTTGCAGAAGATAGAAATGATATATATTGCTCATCAATATATGACTCTCAAATTTTAGTATATTCAGAAGGCACACCAATTGAAGGCGCAGATGTAGAATATCAATGTGTAAATCATGGATGTGCTTTAGGTATTACAAATAGCGAAGGTACTATAGCTTCAGGAATTCCTGCATGTGTAAATGGAATATTAAAAGTAACTAAAGAAGGTTATGCTGATTATCAAGAAGATCTTTCAACTAATCTAGGAGACTTTACAAAAACTGTTGAATTACAAAAATTAACTAAACTAAATACTAACCTCGATATAGGAAGAAGTCTCTCTTCAAAAGAAAGAATAATTTTAACAATTAGAAATCAGGATACAGAAGAAGAATCAACAATTATTTATCCAACAGATAAAGAATTAAGTTTAACTCCTGGAACTTATTCAGTTGATGCAATTATAGTTTCAGAAGAAACTTCAAGAATTGAAGAAGAAAAAGTAAAAGAATGTATAAATGATCTTGCAGGAGTATGTATAGATTATTATGAAGATACTCTTCCAGGCATGGAATTAAAAAATTCAATAATTGGTGGGGGAAAGTTTGATTTCACAATAGACGATTTATCAAATAAAAATTCAATAACTATTTATTTATACTCATCAACAATCCCAACAACATATTCAGGATTAGCAGAAATACAAGATACTATTGAAAATTATCAAAACTCTGAACAATTTAAACAACCTTTAATAGAATGAAAAAGAATATTTTAGAAAAAGTATGTATATTTTTATTAGTTTTAACTCTATTTTCAGTTTCAGTTTATTCTGTAGACTGTCCAGAGAATATAGCTGTAGAAGTTTTAGATTATAGCCCAAATGTTATTCCTTCAGGATTATTAGAAGAACAAAGTTCGGTAGTTAATGTTTGGATAGCCGGTTTGCCTACTGCACCTATGGAAGACACAAAAATAACTTCAGTAACTGCGCAACTTCTTGATTCTTCGCAAAGAAAATTTTATTCAGGTGGAGCAGTTATCAGACCTGTAGATGGTTGGACTCTTGCAAATCTTGGACAAATGCAAATTACTCTCAAAAAGACACCCAGTGAAAAAGATGTTCCAGAAAGAATAGAAGTTCCAGTTAAAGTAACAATAAATTATCAAGGTTCTGATTTAAGTTTGGGTGGTTCATATGATGGTAAAGTTATTTTAGATCAAGAAATAAACACTCCGAGTGGAAAAATAAAAATACTTGAAATTACCCCTTCTTCATTAAAATACGAACAAGAAACTTATGATAGTTATGGAAACTTAAGATATTCAAATACTACTTTACGAGAATCAGCAAATTATTATTATTTAAGTGATTCGTCTATATATGAAGATTCTAATTCGGCTACCGATAGAGCATATATACAACTAAAAGCAATAACTACAAAAAACGAAAGAGTTACATTTAATTTTTATACAGTATTAGATGATAATTCATGTAATTATCAAGATAGAGTAGGTGGTTATTGTGTTGATTTGAATAGCATGAAATCTTATACCTTTAAACAAGGTATTGTTCTTGTAGACAAAAATCCATTATTTAATATTAAAGACATAGATGTAAAAAATAGTAAAATAAATATTCACACAGATTCTTTAACTTCAGGTAAAATATCTCCTTTCACAATTACAGGAAGAGCAATTGAAGATATAACGGGATATGCGGTGCAGACATCACAACCATATAGTTTAAGTTTATCTTCAGATCAAACTTATTGGATAATTAAGAATTATGAAGGTACACCAAATAATGGAGAACCAAAATATTCACCTTCTTCTCTTTATATTAAGAAAATACCTAGTTCAAGTCCTCAAGCAGATATGAAATTTTGCACCCCTTCAACCATTTATGCAATATATAGTATGACCAATTCAAACAATCCTTCAAAAGAAGATACATTACAAGCAAGATTTTGTTCATACAATAGGATTACTTTAATTTCCCCAGGACAAATATCTATTCCAGCCGCACTTAAACAATATCTTGGAGATTATGGACTAAATATATTATTAGGCAATACAGCAAATAAGGTTACAACTAATACCCAAAAATCAAGTTCTAGTATTTATTCAATAAAACAAATAGTAGGAAAGAGAGAGTGGGATATATATCAACAAGTAAATTCAAAATCAAATAAACTAAATTATTATATACAAGAAGTTTCAATAGATACAAGAAAAATTTCATCAGAAGAAGCAAAATATTGGGCAAGCTATAATGTTAATTTAGGATCATCATCACAAGGTAGCGGTGCGATTCCTTTAAGATATCTTTTAAAAGAAAGAAAAACCTGGTCTAGTCAAGCCAATGAACCTATTCTTGCTTCAAGATATTATGCAGATCCCAACAGTATTTCTTGGATATGGAAAGATACAAGCCTACAATTAACTAATCAAAAACTAAGTAATTTCTTAGATGACACTGAAGTAAAAAAGGTATTAGAAGGCACAGCTAATTCAAATTTTAGATATTATTTATCCAAAGTAGATTCAAATAAACAGTACACTATTCTGGATTCTAATCTCAATAAAAAAACCGATTATTTCCTAAAAGAAGAAAGTATAAAAGCTGGTGATGCTCAAATTTCTTCAGATATACCTTATTCTGCACAATATCAATTGTATGAAAAAGGAATTATAGGTAATACCTTAGGAGATAGATTAGTAATACAATATAAAAATAAACAAATTCTAACTAATTGGTTAAGCACTTCAACTAGTTTCCCAGAAATAACTAAAAATTTAGATGTCGGTTCGCTTATACCTTCAGGTTTTAAAAAAGATTCAGAAGAAGATGTAGTAGCTGCAGTAGAAGAAAAGAAAATAGACCCATTAACTGGAAGTGAAATTATTAAAAAAGAAGTCTCACAAGTGCCTGCAGGAAACAACAACGATAAATCGGTAGACGTTTCAGGATTAACAACTGTTACCTCATTAAGAGAAGGACAAGCATTCAAAATAGGTAATCAATTAATCTGGTTTAAAAAATTAGATTATGATGCAGAAGCTTCAATAAAAATAGAATATGGAGAAATAAATAAAAAAAGTTGCAGTTATACAAATATTTCAATAGGAATTGATAAAAGATTAATTAGTTTAAGTGACGAACAAATTGATAAACAAATTGAATCTTGGACAAAAATAAAAAATTCTTTTGATGATGCAGCGGAGTTTACAGGATCAATTGCAGAGTACTGGGGTTATGCTTGTATGGGAACAACTACTTTCTTACTTGGAAAAACCGTAATAAATGCAATTTGGAATCCAGAAGAAGCTTTGTTAAGAGATTACAAAGCTCAAATGAGAAGAGCAATTTGTGATAAATTTATGGAGTCTTATAAAGATGCCTCAGGTGGAAAAGAGTTTAAAGGTGGATATTTAGCATGTACTTCACTATTACAAAAAAAAGTAGATTCTAGTGGAAATAGTGAGTTTGAAAAAAGTTTAGATTCAGTTGCAAAAAAAGCAATACAAAGTAAAATGAATACTAAATATGATGAAAAATTAGAAGAGATTAAATCAGAGTTAAAACCTTATCAAGATAACTCAGAAAATATTAAATCCGACCTTTCTGAATCTGACCAAGGCAAAGTAACTGCACTAAATAACAAAATAACTAAAATTGAAACATCTAAAGCTGATTTAAATAAAGATTATAATACTTTTGCAGAATCAAATGCAGGTGAGATTGCTGCATTCAGACAAAAAAATGTAATTAATTCAGAAGATTATGAAGGTAGTGCTAAAAAGAAAAATGAGGATTATAATAAAATTATAACTGACTATGCTAATTCTCTTGCTGATTCTGAAGGAAAAAAAGTAGCTAATGCCGCAAACAAAGCAGGTGAAATTCCAGCCGGAAGTGCAGTTTATGATATAACTGGTTTAGCTACAAGTACTGCAAAACAGTTCAATCAAAAAGGTATGGTAGAAATAGATCCAGTCACAGAAAGAATAAAAAGAGTTGTTTTAGAAGATACAAAAGGAGAAATAGTTTGTAATCCAAAGACAAAAACTAAAGATACAGAAAGTAAAAAAGCTTCAACTCTTTTCATAAGACATATTACTTATGATGCTCAAGGAAATTGTGAAACTATTATTGATACAGATTTAGATAATAAACCCATTGGAAAAAAACTTCCAACAGATCCAGTATATGTTTCTGAAGTTTGTCTTGATACTAGATATGACATATCTCAAAGTACCTGGAATAAAATAAGTGCATCATCACTTTGTTCAGATATTATTGCTGCAAATAGAGATTACAAAACTGCAGGTGGTGGAGAAGCAGGACAAGCGGTTCTAAAAAATGGTCACAACTTTGAGGTTATAATAGGAGCTTCAAAATTCCAAAATGAAGTTGATTCATTATGTATGGATGTTATGGAAACTTCAGACTGTAAAAAATTATTTATGGCTTGTGATCCAGTTGTATGTCCCCCATCAAGATGTGATTTTGGAGGTACAATAAAATTAGATAATGTTGTTGGTTCAGGTATGGTAGGAAGTCTTTTCGCATGTTATTCAAGAGACAAACTTCCTTGTATTACAGGAGTTTCAAATTCATTCCAAGATTATAGTGAGAATGTTCAAGCATATTTAGACTGTTTAAATGAACAAAAAGTAAAACACAAAAGTGTTGGAGTATGTGATAGAATAAGAGGAATTTATACTTGTGAAATATTCTGGAATACAGTTGCACCATTAGGGTGGGAATGGGTAAAAAATTCTTTGAAAAACAAATTCTTAGAAAAAGTAGGATTTAATTATGAAAAAGGAGCAATCCTAACTTTAAGTTCATTTAGAGATATAAAACAATTTTCAAGCTTTTTAACAAGCGAATATGCTACACAAATGCTTGCAGGTTACAAAGGAAAAGCAACTGCAGATATAGGAAAAGAAGTTTGTAAACAAATGCTTGCAGGTAAAGCACCTACATTAGGAACACTTGCAGCAGAATTCAGAAATTTACAAAGACCCCCGACTTACACAGCATTCTTACAATCCTCAGCTTATGCTGATGATGCAACAAGAGGTGAACAAGATTATTACACTGTTTACTATAATATTCATGCAGGAACTCAATATGAAACTTTAAGATATAGAATCTTCTTAAGAACTGGAGTTGGAACTCAGATAGTTTTACAAGACTGGCCAATAGCCTCAGGTACCTTAGAAAGAAGAGATACTCTAGATGAAAATAAAGATTTAGTTGCAAGAAGTGGTTATAATCAAGTTTGTATCCAAATTGCAAATCAAGAACCTGATTGTGGATTTGGAAAAATGACATCATCAAGTATGATGGTTAATATAATAAATGAAAAAGTAGTAGGATCAGTTTCAAATGTAACTAGTTATAAAAAATGTATTTCTGATGAACAAGTTCAAAGAAAATGTTCTCGTGGAACTCCAGATACAGAAGGAAAAACTGGTATAGCTAGTAATTGGATTTCAATTGGAGATTGTGGAGAATTAAATGGAATTTATTTAGGGCAATGTTGGATGAACAAATATACTTTACAAAAAAGTACCTATAGTTGTAAAAATGGTTATGTTGAAGAAGATTGTGCTTGTGATACTAAACATGCTAAGAGAGGACAATTCTGTTGTGATTATGAACTTTATAGTCTGAAAGGAGAAATAGATCCAGTCACTCAAGAAGTTATACCCGAAATAACCCAAGAAGTTTTAGAAAGATGCACCGCACATACGCCACCAGAATTAAAATACAAAGAAGTTGTATCAGAATCACCAGAGTATATCAATCTAGAGAGTTATAAAGCATTAGGCCAAGAAGATAGAAATATGGTAAATCTAATAAACCGTTACAACTTAATTATTCAAAAATATTATGATAAATACAAAACCTCTTTGAGTCAATATAATATTGATGTTAATACTATAAAAGGAGTTATTGCTCAAGAGTCAAGTGGAAGGCCAGAAATAAACAATAATGATGCTTATGGTTTAATGCAAGTAAGAGCTGCTGCATGGCAAAGTGCACAAACAATTGACCCTCAAATAGGAGAACGTCTCCCTGATAAGGATCATGCATTCAATAAAGAAAAAAATATTCAAGCAGGAGTAGCATATTTAGTATGGGTAGCTACTAAATCTAACATACCTCAAGATAATAAAAATAAACAAACTATTTTAGGCGGATATAATCAAGGTCATGCAAATTATGGCACTCCTGAAGCCAAGGATTATGCAACAAGGGTTATTAAATTCGAAAATATGTTTAAAGGTATTGATCTAGAATTTAAAGCAGGCGTAAGCTTAACTCCTATGCAGGATGTAACTATTAATTCAAATTTACTTACTTCAAATAGTGGAGCAGGATATACAGTATTCATTGATTCAGGACACGGCAGTTTGGATTCAGGTGCAAGATTTTATTCTACTCAAGAGAAAAATAAAGGTTTCTATGCTGAGTCAGATATAAATTATTGGGTATCTACAAAGCTTAGTCGGGTTTTACAAGAAAGAGGTTATACTGTTAAATATATTACTAATCCAACAAAGTATGATAGTAAAACGCCTAAGGTAGAAGTTGATACAAGAATAATAAATCTTAATAAATTAATTAGAGATAATTCTTGTTCAACAACAAATAAATGTGTTGCAATTATAATTCACTCAAATAATATAGATGATAGAAACGATTGTGATAAATCTGGAATGATGGCCTTTACTTCAGGTACAGGAAATGAGTTGCGTAAGAATAATATAATACTTTTAGATTCTTACATTATAAAAAGTGTTTCTAGTAATGGTGTAAATTTAGCCACTTCAGGGTTAGCACCAACACAACAACCTTATACAGATACTAATTTAGGGCTTCTTGAAAGTGCTTTAGTAACTATACCTGTTGCTTATTTAGAAATGGGATACATGTGCAACCCTTCTGATAGACTTAGATTAATTGAAGATTCAGGTCAAGAAATGTATGCTAAATCAATCGCTTTAGGTGTTGCAAATTATTTTAACTCTATTAAACCTGTAGAAGTTACTTAAAATTAAAATGCAGAAAATAACTCAATTTTCAATAAGTGTGCTAGTAATATATATTATTTCAATTGCAATTCTTTCTGCAACAACTTCAGAAATAACTGGCTCTACAATTGAAAATACAGAAGAAACAAAAATAAAAGATATTTGTACAGAATTAATTTCAGAAGAGACCATTCCAAAAATCATTGAATTATATAAATCTGAAATGGAGGAGGAGCATAAATCACCACTTTATGAGGAATCACCAACTTATAGAATCTATCTTGAAAAAAATAATTATGACAAATACAACAATTTTAATACTATTTATTATACTATTAGTTCATCAACCTTGCCAATAGATTATATTATTTATTTAAAAGACACCAAAAACAATAATAAACCCCCCCAGTTAGTAACTGGTCAGCTCGAAAAAAAAGAAAATGCTAATGGGATAAAAAGTTTTATTAATTCTAAAGATTATGATTCTATATGTATTAATTTAAGAAAAAAAGGAACCTACATAAGTTTGGACTATGATTGCTCGGATTCTACATTAAAAAATTATAGATGGAGTGAATATCCCCGCTATGAATCTATAGATTTATTTTATGAAAATATAAAAAGTTTATCTTCTGAAGAAAAAAAAGAGATAATAAATCAAGTCTTATTCACAAATAAACAAATAATTAATTCCTACCCCTATTTTTATGCAAACATAATAAAGACCGAATTAGACATGGCTAAGAGCGATTATAAACTACAAAATATCCATTTAGATTATAACCTCATTAAAGCTATAATTGCAATAGAATCCAATGGGTACCGTTCAATACGAAAAGACTACAAATTTGGTTTAATGCAGCTTAGTCAAAATCAGTGGTCTTATTCTCAGGGAGATAAAAGTATCAATCCCGATGGATTTAATCCCGCTTTGAATATTCGTGCAGGAATAAAATATTTTCTTTTTAATTATTACTTTTTTAATAATATTGATTTAACTTTAGCCTCTTTTAACTGCAAAGAATATAATTGTCTTAAAAACATTTTAGATTCAAAAGATTATGAAAGATCTGCAAATGAAAAGTTATTAACGTATAAACTTAATATTTTACAATCCAATCAAGATTATGTTTTTAAAGTTAAACTTGCTCAAAAAATCTTTCAAATATTAGAAAAAAACCCTTCTGCAACATCAAATGAAATTGAAAAAGAATTAGATAATCAAACAAATAATATAAACCCACAAAAAGTTGACGAACCTTATATAAATTTATTTTGTAAAAGTTTTATAGCTGAAGAATTATTAAACAAAAATTCTTTAATTGACAAAAATAAATTTACTTCTAAAGAAGTAACTACTTCAAATACTAGAAATGTGGTTTTAGAAGAAATAGAAAATAAACCTTCAAAGGTTAATCAAATCATAAGCAATTTAGATTCAAATAAAAAAGCGAACTTAATTAAAAAAGCTATACGTACTAATAAAAAAATAGAAGATTTAGGATATAATAATTTTATAGACGAAGCTTATAATAAATACTATATAGCTGGGAGTAAAATTGATAAAAATCTTATTAAAGCTATAATTGCACAGGAATCAGAAGCAAACACACAAATAGTAAATTCAGATCAAGATACTGGAGTAATGCAAATAATTCCCAGTACTTGGACTATGTTAACGAACTTAGATTTTAGACATGCTAAAGACCCACAAATAAATATAGAAATGGGTACAAAATATTTATTTTCAAACTACGACTCTCTTAAAGATGAAATTTCTGCAGTGGCTGCATATAATTGTGGTGTAAAATGCGTTCAAAGAGCTATAAAATCTAAAGTAAGCAAGGATTTTTCAATATATAAATCAAAAATCCCTTCATCGACAGCAGATACTTATGTTCCTAATATAATATTTATGTGGGAAATATTTAAATTATTAGAAAAAAATTCAGATTATTCTCAAAATCAGATTAAAGCAGACCTCTTAGTTCAAGGATTAATATAAGTTAATTAGTTCTAAATTAAAATGCGGGAGACAGGATTTGAACCTGCGTAGGCACTGAGCCACTAGCTCCTAAGGCTAGCCCGTTTGACCACTCCGGCACCCCCGCATATAATATAAGAATATCTAGCTTATTTTAAAAAGGTTTTGTTTAAAAAAGAGTTTAATTTTGTTGCAAGTTTCACTATATTTCTCTTTCCTTTTTCAAACAACATTTTTCGTACTTTTTTCCAGAACCACAGGGGCAAAGCCCCTTCTTTACAACACCGCCAAATATTTTTTTAATTAAAGGTTCAATTTCTTTTAATTCTAGATTAATTTTTTTCTCGTATAATTCAGGACATTCCATCATTTCAATAGCGCTATCAAGCTCAAGGTTTTCTTCTTTACTTAAATTCATTTTTTTAAGTTCTTTTAAAAAAGGAAGAACCTCCTTTTCATCATCATTAAAATTACAAATAAACATCGTTAAATCAAACCAACCTTGATATTTTTGGGGGTTATTGAGATAATCATTCAATAATCCCAATCTAAATTCTTTCCCTTTTGGATTATTAATTTTTGATAAAGTTTCAAATAAATAACTATGATAAATTTTATTTTTAAGTCCAGTTTCTAAGGAACAAATAATCTCTTCTACTGCAGAATTACCTATATTAACTAATGCTTCTAAAGCAATCTCACAATTTTCAAAGCAATCCCCATTTTCATTTTTTTCTATAAATTTTATAAGATATGGAATTGATTTTTTATTTTTTATTTTACTTAGAATTTCCAAAGAAAATAAGCAACTCCAAGTTTCTTCATTTTCTAAAAGTTCATGAATATAATTTAAAGAATTTTCCCCTTTCTTAATAATTTTATTAATTGTTGGTTCTAATTTTTTTCTAATTATATTATAATTTAGATTATCTTCTTTTTGATAGTCATAATTTTTTAATTCTTCAATTAAACCAATAAGTTCTTCATCATAATCATCATCCCAACCAAAATTTATCATTCTACTTGCTTTAATTACCTCTTTAGGAGGTTTTTCTCCATAAATTTCTTCATACATATCCGCAGGGGTCTTATTGGTATCACTTTGTTTTCTTACATAATTATACCAGTAAGCAAACTCTTCCATTTGAATTTTCTCTTCTTGTTCATTTTCTGGCTTTGGTCTATCTTTAAAAAACTCCTGCCAAGCCAAATCAAATTCTTTTTGTCCAAAAATAATTCCATCTTCTTTACTCAATTTTGATATATCCTCCCAAATCTTAATCTAAAATAGTTACTTTATCTTCTTGATTTAGTTCTTCTAAAACTTTATTTTCTTGTTCAAAAATAGTTCTTGGTTTAAAATCAACACTTACTTTATTTTTATCCCAAAGTGTACAGTTTTTAATCAAATCATTCCAGAATCTTAAATAACCACCACAAGCAATATCGCTGTTAAGATAAACTCTTGGAATTGATTCTTGTAATTCTTGATGCACTTCTTCAACTAATAAATCATTATTTTCTTTACCAATAAAAAAGTGAGGTTCAATTCTTTTTTTAGAAACATAAATTTTAATATTTTCATTTTTACTTGCTATATCAAAAAGTGGATGTGCTTTCCAATATGCTTCCTTTCTTTGAGCATGCCACCAATAAGCAAGATGATTTAATCTTAAAATATAATTCTCTCTAAAATCGGCATCTTCTACAGCAACATAAGAATCACATATAATATTCCATTCAATATTTTTAATTTGGGAAGCGAATCGTTCAGTTAAATCTTGATATAACTTTGGATCTAGCTCTCCATCTAAAGAATAAAGAGTTCTATTTTTATTAAAAAATTCTTCATAAACCTTTTCCACACTCTCACCTAAACTAATTTATGTAATTTTAAATAAACTTATTTGCCTTTTTTCTTCCACGAATAGGTTCTTTGCTTTGCAGATTTTCCAAAACCACATGAGCTACACTTTTTCTTACTTGCATGATAGGTTCTTCTTCCACATCTTCTACAAATTATAAAATTCTTCTTTCCTGACTTCCTACCCATTGAAGGTGTTCCTTTTGTCATACTTTTCTCCTAGAAAAAACCTGCCTTAAGTAGCAGGTGAAATCATAACTATTGTATCTCCTCTTATAAAAACAGTTCCTAACTTTCTTTTAAGTTGACCGTCGATATATTCTTCAGCATCATCTAAAACTGTGTTAATATGTATATCAAAAGCTTTTAATGCTCCGATAAATTGTTTATTATTCTTTGTTTCTACTAAAACTTTTTTGTTTCTGTTTAAATTCAACGCATCTAATGGTCTTGATGGATCCATGGTTAAAACCCCCTATAATATGATTTTTCAAAGAAAAAGATACTATTTAAACCTTTCTATATAAATAAAACTAAATTCAGAAAGTTATATAAATAGGATACTTTTTTTTAAAACCATGGCTATAACACAAACACGTTCAAAGAAAAAAGTTTCAGGTGGAAGATATATTACTTGTAGAACTAAAAAAATCTACGAACTAGGAAGATTACCTACATTTACAAAATTATCTGAACTAAAGAAAAAAAATCTAAGAACAAAAGCCGGCCATCAAAAAACAATTCTATTTAGCTCAAACATAGCAAATGTTTATTCTAAGAAAGACAAAAAGTACCACAAAGCAAAAATTCTTACAGTAGTCGATAATGCTGCCAATAGAAACTTTATTAGACGAAATATTATGACTAAGGGAGCAGTTATAGAAACAGATAAGGGTAAAGCAAGAATAACTAGCAGACCGGGTCAAGAAGGTACAATAAACGCTATTCTATTAGATTAAAGCCTTTTAAGCCAAAAATACCCATTTTCGAAACCTTTATAAATCAAATTTGCTTGTTTCTTATAAATGTTGCCTTTTTGCAAAATTTTCAAAGGAGAGTTAAATGACTACTTTTATTAAAAAATGTCCTGAATGTGGTAGTATTAATTTAATGTTCAATAAAGATAAAGGTGAAGTCATCTGTAAGGACTGTGGTTTAGTTATTGAAGAAAGAATGATTGATTTTAGCCAAGAATGGCGTGGGTTTGATCATGAACAATCTGCTTCAAGAAGACGTTCTGGTGCACCCCTAACAGCAACTAAATATGATAGTGGTTTAGGTACTGATGTAGGTCAAAGATCTGACATTAATTTATTAGACAGTAAATCAAGACATAAATTCACAAGATTAAGACAATGGCACTCAAGAGTTAGTACTGCTATTGAAAGAAATCTTAAAATTGCTTTAGCAGAACTAAAACGTGTTTCTAATTATTTAAAACTTCCAAAAGTAGTTGAAGAAGAATCTGCAACTATCTATAAGAATGCAGTTGTAAAAGGATTAGTAAGAGGAAGAAGTATGGAAAGTGTTGTAGCAGGAGCATTATATGCTGCATGTAGAATACATGAAGTTCCAAGAACATTAGATGAATTATCAGAAGCATCTGGTATAGATAAAAAAGAAATTGGAAGAACTTATAGATTTGTAACAAGAGAATTAGGAATTAGAATTTTACCTTCTAATCCTGTTGAATATATAGCAAGATTCGCAACATCTTTAAAATTAAATGCAGATACTCAAACAAAAGCTGTAGAAATTCTAGAAAAAGCCCAAAACTCAGAATTAACTTCTGGTCGTGGACCTACAGGAATTGCAGCCGCTTCATTATATGTCGCTGCTTTAATTAATAATGAAAAAAGAACACAAAGAGAAGTAGCAGATGTTGCTGGTGTTACAGAAGTTACAATTAGAAATCGTTATAAAGAACTATTAAAGAAACTAGATTTGGGTGGAAAAGTAAAAAAGAAAAGGAGAAGATAAACCTTGAAAAAATTAGATTCAAAAATAGAATATTTTGCAACACTTAAGAATTCTTTAGAGCAATTATTCCAAAACTTAATGTTAATAGTCCCTTCTTTAATTGCGGGTGCAATATCCTTTGTGTTGTTGCTTTTTATAGGAGGAATAGTTCTTATATCAACCTTAATAGGTAATAAAATATATTTAGTCCTTTTAATTCCATTTATTTTAGTTGCAGTTTTAGTTTCAATCTTTTTCCAAGTTGCTCTATTTGGAATGGTTTCAAAAGTCTCAATCGGTCTAAAAGCAACACTTTCAGAAGGTTTTGCTTATGCAAAGAAATTATTCCTTAAATATCTAGGTGCAACAATTTTGCTAGCCTTCGGTGCTCTTGTAATTTTTGGAATAGGTGTTTTATTAATTTATTTATTAACTTTTATACCCCACTGGATTAAATATCTTTTAATTTTCTTAATGGTTTTAATTTTAATAGTTATATTTTTCCTTTATTTATTCCACTGGTTTTTCTTAGAACCTGTTTTGATCTATAAAAACCAAGATATAATAAAATCAACTTTTAAAATCTTTTGTTTAAACAAAAAAGAATCGATAAACGCCGCTTTAGTTTTAATTCTAACTTCAGTAGCCTTAACTATATTTTTTATGATTTTATCTTTTATACCTATTATAAGCTCGTTAGTCTCAATAGCAATTTCATTATTTTTTACACCTTGGATTATCTTATACAAATTTAATATTTATAATCAATTAAAAAATAAATAATATCTTTACTTTACTGCGGTTTTAAGACTTTTCAATACTTCTGAAAGTTGATTTATCAGATTAGCAATCCAGATATTAATATAAGAATTAATAGAATCATATTCTTCTTTTGTGATTAAACTCCTAGTATAAGCAGTTTTACTATCTTTTTTTAGATCATCTGCAGCTTGGATTATATTATAAATATCTTTTACAAAACCATTACCTTTACCGTCTAATGCCTTTAAAAAAGAAACGTTAAATAAATCCATTTTTTCTTTTATTTGTTTATTTTTTATTTGCATTTAAATTATGCTTTCTTTTAGATTTATATATTTTTCTAAAATTCAATTTCTTCTAAATCTTGTGCACAACTTGTATTTCTAAATATCTTTCTTGCTTGCTCTTTTAATTTACTAACGTCTTTATATCTCTGCGAAAAATGAGTTAATATTAATTTTTGAGCTTTGGCTTCTTTAGCTATTCTTGCAGCATCTGACGCAACTAAATGTTTATAATCTTCACTTCTCCCACTTAGTTCATCAGCCCAAGTAGCTTCGCATATTAATATGCTAGAATCTTTACTAAACTCAGATATTTTTTTATTATAAGCTGTATCTAGAACCACTGTAATTTTGCAACCTTTCTTTAGTTTAGTTGCTTTATTCGCAAGTATCTTTTTACCCTTATAAACAATATCCTTACCTTTTTGCAAATCACCCATCAAAGGATGTTGAACTAAACCAAACTTCTTGGTATATTCAATGTTTATCTTTCTTTTATCTTGCTCTTTAATAGAATAACCCAAACAAGGAACATCATGTTCAAGAGGAATACAACTTATTTCCATATTTTTATCTCTGAAAAATACTCCGCTTGAAACTTCATGAAGTTTTAAATTTATTCTAACTGGAAAATAAAATGATTTTCTCATATTAGTAAAAAATTCTAAAGTTCCCTTAGGACCATAAATATCTAATTGTCCTGAATACTGATTTGCACCTAAACTCTGAATTAATCCGGGTAAACCCAAAATATGATCTCCGTGCCAATGAGTTATTAACAGTTTAGTTATTTTACAAGGAGATATTCCAGCAATTCTCAACTGTCTTTGAGTTCCTTCTCCACAGTCAATCATTATAGTCTCATTTTCTAGACTTATTAGTATAGAACTGGGATTCCTTTCTTTAGTAGGAAGCATACTAGATGTGCCTAAAAAGGTTATTTTTCTCATTTATTTATAAAGGAATTAAAGGATTTATATAGCTTTTGCCTTAAATAGTTTAAGATAGACTTTTAAATCTTGCACTCTAATTTTACTCAATTAATTAAAATATACATCTAAACTAGAAATCTAATAAAATCAAAAAATTAGATTATGGAAAAACCTTTATTCTGGTTTTTTCAAGAGTTTCCATTTAGGAATTACATAGATTTTACTTTCTTTTTTTATTGAGATTTTTAATCCTTTCTTTGAAATAACCTCGGAAGACCAAAATAAATCTATTTTAGGAGGAATAATATCATGAACGATGATTTTTCTGGAAGTTTGATTGAAATTATGGTTTTGTTGGGGATTGTAATCTTTATTATTTTTCCTTTAATTATTTTGTCTAAAGTTGGATTAATTAAAGAGCCCGAATAAATCTATTTTAAAGGAGAAACTAAAATGAAAGAGTTCTTTGATTGGATTAATGCAGTTATAGAGAGTCTAATTAAGTTAATATTCCACTTAATCGCAATCCTTACATTAATTTTCTTGATAACTGCAGCTTCTATTCTTTTAACCACTCGCAGCGATGCTCATGGGGTCATGCTATGTCTCATAGGTATAATGGTTTGCCTAATTTATTTCAAGCCTAGCTAACTTTTTTCAAAGCCAGAATAACTCTGGCTTTTTTTCTCCTCAAAATATTAACTATAGTTAACAATATAAAATGACATCCTCTCCACACTAAAGTGTGGAGTTTCCAATGAGAGAGCTAAAAAGGTTTAGTCTCTTGATGCTGAATATAATACATTGTTGTTGGAATGTCTGAATATCCAACTGATGCTGCAAATTTTCCTCTGCTCCAAAGATGTCCATTTGGATATCTCAATCGAGCTTTAGGATGCGCTCTAAAAAAGAGATATGCGCTTCTTCCCTTAAGAATTTGCAGTGCGTAACTTGGAGTCATTGTTAAAGAAAGTTTGGCAAGAATATGCAAATGGTCAGGCATAACATTAATCTCAACGATTTCAATGTTATGCTCTTTTGCTGCTTTTCTTATGCAAGCAGTAATTAAG
>Ga0208375_1001067_pt1 | contig 33244 bp, 27 predicted proteins | sample RifOxyD1_FD_184038 | JGI IMG/M metagenome (GOLD analysis project Ga0208375, IMG submission 184038) | Soil microbial communities from Rifle, Colorado - Rifle Oxygen_injection D1 (SPAdes) | ecosystem: Environmental > Terrestrial > Deep subsurface > Rock core/Sediment | place: Rifle, Colorado...
CCCGCCCGCACTGGGCAACGCCACGGGCGCATCACCGCCGATGTCTCGCAGACGGACGCGCTGGCCGGGAAGGTCGGGGCACTGGCCGCCGAGCGCCGGGTGGACATCCTCGTCAACAACACCGGTGGCCCGCCGGGTGGCCCGGTCGCCAGCGCGACGGCGGATGCGTTCCTGCAGGCGTTCACGCGCCACCTTCTGGCCAACCAGGTGCTGACGCAGGCCGTTCTGCCCGGCATGCAGGCCGCCGGCTGGGGCCGCATCGTCAACGTGGTGTCGACCTCGGTGCGCGAGCCGATCCAGGGACTCGGTGTGTCCAACACCACGCGCGGTGCCGTGGCCGCCTGGGCCAAGACGCTGTCGCGCGAGGTCGCCTCCCAGGGCGTCACGGTGAACAACGTACTGCCGGGCTTCACCGAGACCGGCCGCATCGCCCAGATCGTGGGCGATCGCGCACGCAACACCGGCAAGTCGGAGCAGCAGGTCGCCGACGGCATGAAGGCCACGGTGCCGGCCGCACGCTTCGCACGTCCCGAAGAAGTTGCCGCGGCGATCGCGTTCCTGTGCTCACCGGCGGCGGGTTACATCAACGGGGTGAGTCTTGCGGTGGATGGCGGCCGCATGCAGTCCATCTGACTGGCAGCCGGCCATACGCCCGCGCACGTCACGCAGCGCCGGGGCACGCCACGTCGGGGAGGCAAGGCAAGCGGTTGACGCCCGCGTTAAGCTTGCCGGATGCGCCTTTCGCACTGGATCGACGGCAAACCCCGGGACGCCTCCGACGGCCGATGGCTGGACGTGCACGACCCTGCATCGGGTCGCCCGTTCGCTGAAGTACCCGCTGGCAGCGCCGATGTCGTCGAAGAGGCGATCGACGCTGCGGCTCGCGCATTCCCCGCGTGGTCGGCCCTGCCCAACAGCGAGCGCGCCCGCTGGCTGGAGAAGCTGGCCGATGCGCTGGAAGCCCGGCTGGACGACTTCGCCCATGCCGAGTCGCGCGACGGCGGCAAGCCGATCCGGCTGGCACGCGAGGCCGAGATCCCGCGCGCGGTATCCAACCTGCGCTTCTTCGCCCACGCCGCGACCCAGTTCGCGAGCGAATCCCACCACGGCCAAGCCGGCCTGAACTACACCCTGCGCCGGCCGCTGGGCGTGGTCGCCACGATCTCGCCGTGGAACCTGCCGCTGTACCTGTTCACCTGGAAGATCGCGCCGGCGCTTGCCGCCGGAAATACCGTGGTCGCCAAGCCGTCTGAAGTCACCCCGGTGACGGCGACGATGCTCGCCGAGCTTGCGGCGGGCATCGGCTTCCCCGATGGCGTGCTCAACATCGTCCACGGCACCGGCCCGGACGTGGGCGAGCCTCTGGTCGCGCACCCGAAGGTGCGCGCGGTGTCGTTCACCGGCAGCACCGCGGTGGGCCGTCGCATCGCCGGCGTGACCGCACCGCTGCTGAAGAAGGTGTCGCTGGAGCTGGGCGGCAAGAACCCGACGCTGGTGTTCGCCGACAGCCGCTGGCGCGAGCACATGGACACGCTGGTGCGGTCCGCGTTCCAGAACTCCGGCCAGATCTGCCTGTGCGGATCCCGGATGCTGGTCGAGCGCAGCATCTACAGCGAGTTCCGCGACACCCTGGTCAAGCACGCGTTGGCGTTGCGGGTGGGCGATCCCATCGACGAGGACAACCGCCTCGGCCCGCTGGTGTCGCAGGCCCATTTCGACAAGGTCGTCGCCGCCATCGAGCGCGCCCGCAACGAGGGCGGCACGGTGCTGTGCGGCGGGCAGGCGCTGGATCGCCCGGGGTGGTTCGTCGCACCCACGGTGATCGAAGGCCTCGGCCCGGACTGCACCACCAACCGCGAAGAGATCTTCGGGCCGGTGGTCACGCTGCAGCCGTTCGACAGCGACGACGAGGCCCTGGCCCTGGCCAACGCGGGGGAATACGGCTTGGCAGCCTCGGTGTGGACGCGCGACCTTGATCGCGCCCACCGCATGGCCGCCGACCTTCGCAGCGGCATGGTCTGGATCAACACGTGGCTGATGCGCGACCTGCGCACGCCGTTCGGCGGCACCGGCGCGTCGGGCATGGGGCGCGAGGGTGGCATGGAAGCGATGCGATTCTTCACCGAGCCGACCAACGTCGGCATCCAGTTGGAGCTTTGATGAAGCAGCATGACGTGATCAATTTCCTCGGCGTATCGCGCTGCGTTGGGTATGCGGCGGCGTTGATTGCTGCCGCGCTGACTTTGGGCCTCCTGCTGCTCGCACCCGTTCTTGGGTTGCCGCGCGATGTATTGGTGCCATCGCTCGTGCAGGTCGTCATGGGTGGATTGGCCCTGGCATGGATAGCGGCGCTGACCCGATGGCTGGTGCGCAGGATGACGTTTGAAACCGCTGGAGAACATTGATGACCGGACTCGACGACCTCCTCCAACGCAACCGTGACTGGGCCGAGCGCGTCTGCGCCGAGGACCCGACCTTCTTCGAGCGCCTCTCCGGGCAGCAGGCCCCGGAGTACCTGTGGATCGGCTGCTCGGACTCGCGCGTACCGGCCAACCAGATCATCGACATGGCGCCGGGCGAGGTGTTCGTCCATCGCAATATCGCCAACGTCGTGGCGCACACCGACCTGAACTGCCTGTCGGTCATCCAGTTCGCGGTCGACGTGCTGAAGGTCAAGCACATCCTCGTCGTCGGCCACTACGGCTGTGGCGGAGTGCATGCCGCGCTCACTCGCCAGCGCGTGGGCCTGGCCGACAACTGGATCCGCCACGTGCGCGATGTCGCAGACAAGCACTCGACATGCCTGGCCGATGCGGGCGGGGAACCGCTTCAGCATGACCGCCTGTGCGAACTGAACGTCCTCGAGCAGGTGGTCAACGTCACCCAGACGACCGTCGTGCGCGACGCGTGGACCCGCGGGCAATCGCTTGCTGTGCACGGCTGGGTGTATACGCTCCGGGACGGCCGGGTGCACGACCTGGGCATCGATGTCGACGCACCCGACGAGGCCGATGCACTGTACGAACAGGCGCTGGCGCGCATCCGCGCCGACCGCGAAGACCGATGAGCCCGCAGCCATGAGCGACACCATCCGCACCCGTTCCGCGCCGCTCCCGGTGGGCCAGTACCCGCACGCACGACGCGTCGGCAACCTGCTGTTCCTGTCCGGCATCGGCCCGCGCGACGCGGCGACCAATGCCATCGTCGGCAACGTGCATGACGCTCAGGGCCGCCTGATCAGCTATGACGTCGACGCGCAGACGCGCGTGGTGTTCGCCAACGTGCGGGCCGTACTTGAAGCCAGCGGCGCCCGCTGGGAGGACCTGGTGGACGTCACCGTCTACCTGACCGACATGAAGCACGACTTCAAGGCCTACAACGCGGTGTGGGCCGAGTACTTTCCCGACATCGACACCGCGCCGTGCCGCACCACGCTGGGCATCAGCGCACTGCCCACCGAGATCGCGATCGAACTCAAGTGCGTGGCCGCGATCCGCGACTGACGCCCAGGCGACGGTACGCCGCCGCGAGGACACTCCATGACCCTGCCCGCCCCCATCAACCTCCAGGCCTGGATCGACGAGCACCGCCACCTGCTGCAGCCGCCGGTGGGCAACAAATGCATCGTCGACGGCGACTACATCGTGATGATCGTCGGCGGGCCCAATGCCCGCACCGACTACCACTGGGAAGAAGGTCCGGAGTTCTTCTACCAGCTGGAGGGCGAGATGGTGCTGCGGATCCAGGAAGACGGAAACGTCCGCGACATCCGCATCGGCGCCGGCGAGATCTTCTACCTGCCGCCGCGCATCCCGCACAGCCCGCAGCGCATGCCCGGCTCGGTCGGCCTGGTCATCGAGCGCAAGCGGCTGGACCACGAGGACGATGCGCTGATGTGGTTCTGCGTGTCTTGCAACCACAAGCTGTTCGAGCAGCAGTTCCACCTGGTCGACATCGAGCAGGACTTCTTCCGCGTGTTCGAGCGCTTCTACCGCGACGATGCGCTGCGCACCTGCAGCCGGTGCGGCACGCTCAACCCGCGCCCCAGCCGCTACGAGATGCAGGCCGATTCCCAGGCCGACATCACCTGAGCCGGCCGACCTGGACATTCCATGCTGAAGATCGACATCCACGCCCACTACCTGCCGCGCGACTGGCCGGACCTGGCCCGCAAGTACGGCGATGACCGGTTCCCGGTCATCCACCACACCGACGACGGGCGCCACCGCATCTACAAGGACGGCAAGTTCTTCCGCGAAATCTGGTCCAAGACGTGGGACGCGCAGGAACGCATCGACGACTACGCGCGCTTCGGCGTGCAGGTGCAGGTCATCAGCACGGTGCCGGTAATGTTCAGCTACTGGGCCAAGCCGCACCACGCGCTGGAGCTGCACCAGGCCCTCAACGACCACATGGCCGAGACCTGCCGCGCCCACCCGCGCCACTACGCCGGCATCGGCACGGTGCCGCTGCAGTCGCCACGCCTGGCGGTGCAGGAGCTGGAGCGCTGCATGGACCAGCTGGGGCTGCAAGGCGTGCAGATCGGCAGCCACGTCAACTGCGCGTCGGGCCAGCACTGGAACCTGGACGCGCCGGAGCTGTTCGAGTTCTTCCAGGCTGCCAACGACCTGGGCGCGGCGATCCTGGTGCACCCGTGGGACATGATGGGCACCGACACCATGCCCAAGTACTGGCTGCCGTGGCTGGTGGGCATGCCGGCCGAGCAGTCACGAGCGGCCTGCAGCCTGGTCTTCGGCGGGGTGATGGAGCGCTTGCCCAAGTTGAAGGTATGCATGGCCCATGGCGGCGGCAGCTTTCCCTACACCATCGGTCGCATCGAACACGGCTTCAACATGCGGCCGGACCTCGTCGCCACCGACAACCCGCGCAACCCGCGCGAGTATCTGGACCGGTTCTTCTTCGACTCCTGGGTGGCCGACGACCGCGCCCTGCGCTACCTGCTCGACACTTGCGGCGTGGACCGGGTGATGCTCGGAACTGACTACCCGTTCCCGCTGGGCGAGCAGGAGCCCGGCGCGGGCATTGCCTCGCTGGGCCTGGACGAAAAGGAGCAGGCGCGGCTGTACCACGGCACGGCGCTGGAGTGGCTGGGGCTGCCGAAGTCGCGGTTTGCCTGAGGCCAGTGCGAGCAGCTTTCAATTCCCTTCATTCCCGCGAAGGCGGGAACCCAGTGACTTTGGTTTCGACTTCCACCACGAGCAAGAAGTCACTGGATCCCCGCCTTCGCGGGGATGACAGCAAAAAGAACAACGGAAACCCGATTACGTGACCGACCTCTTCACCGACACCCACGCCGCCGCGCTCGACGCCAACGACCCGTTGCCGACACTGCGCAGCGAATTCCACATCCCCCGCGACGGCGACGTTGAGCAGGCCTACTTCGTGGGCAACTCGCTTGGCCTGCAACCGCGCGGCGCGCGCGCGCATGTCGAGGAGGTGCTGGACAAGTGGGCGACCGAGGCGGTGGAGGGCCACTTCACCGGCAGCGCGCAGTGGATGACCTACCACGCGCTGGTGCGCGAGCCGCTGGCGCGCCTGGTCGGCGCCGAGCCGATCGAGGTGGTCGCGATGAATTCGCTGACCGCCAACCTGCACCTGATGATGGCCAGCTTTTACCGACCGACTCCGGAGCGTCCGGCGATCCTGATCGAAGCCGGCGCATTTCCGTCGGACCGCCACGCGGTCGCCTCGCAGGTCGGTTTCCACGGTTTCGATCCGGACACCGACCTCATCGAGCTGGAGCCCGACGGCCCGGGCGGCACGTTCACCATGGAGGCGATCGAGCGTGCCATCGCCCAGCACGGCCCGCGACTGGCGCTGGTGCTGTGGCCCGGCGTGCAGTACCGCACCGGCCAGGCATTCGACCTGAAGGAGATCGCGCGGCTCGCGCACGCACAGGGTGCGATCTGCGGCTTCGACCTGGCCCACGGCGCCGGCAACCTCGAGCTCGCCTTGCACGACAGCAACGCCGACTTCGCGGTGTGGTGTCACTACAAGTACGTCAACAGCGGCCCGGGTGCGGTGGCCGGCTGCTTTGTCCATGCGCGCCACGCGCATACCGACCGGCCGCGCTTCGCCGGCTGGTGGGGGCATGACGTGCACAGCCGGTTCCGCATGGGGCCGGAGTTCGTGCCGACGCCGGGCGCCGACGGCTGGCAGCTCAGCAACCCGCCGATCCTCGGGCTCGCGCCGCTGCGTGCGTCACTGGACCTGTTCGACCGCGTCGGCATGCCGGCCTTGCGCGCAAAGTCGCGGCGCCTGACCGGCTACCTGGAAGCGCTGATCCGCGAGCGCCTCTCCGACCGGCTGGAAATCCTCACCCCGGCCGACCCGGCACAACGCGGTTGCCAGCTATCGCTGCGCGTGGCCGGCGGCCGCGAGAACGGTCGCGCCCTTTTCGCCCACCTGTCCGACAACGGCGTGCTGGGCGACTGGCGCGAACCCGACGTCATCCGCATCTCCCCTGCCCCGCTCTACAACACGCATGCCGACGTGCTGAGGTTCGTGCGCACGGTCGAGGTCTGGCGCCATGAGTGAGCGCCACATCACCATCGTCGGTGCCGGGCTGGCCGGTGCGCTGCTGGCCACATTGCTGGCGCGGCGCGGCTGGTCGGTCGACGTGTACGAGAAGCGCGGCGACCCGCGCCTCAAGGGCTACGAAGGCGGCCGGTCGATCAACCTGGCGCTGGCCGAGCGCGGCCGCCACGCGCTGCAACTGGCCGGCGCCGACCAGGCCGTCATGACCCACGCGGTGATGATGCGCGGACGCATGGTGCACTTCGCCGATGGCCGGACCGACCTGCAGCGTTACGGCCGCGACGACAGCGAGGTGATCTGGTCGGTCCACCGCGGCGAGCTCAACATCACCCTGCTCGACATCGCCGAGCAGGCCGGCGCACGCATCCATTTCCATCGTGGACTGGAGCGGGTCGATTTCGCTGCTGAAAAGGCCACGTTCCTGGACCCGCGCGACGGGCGCGAGCACGAGGTCGCGTTCAAGGCGCTGGTCGGCGCCGATGGCGCCGGGTCCATGCTGCGCAGGCAGATGGCGGCATGCTACGAACTCGGCGAGCGCACCGATTTCCTCGGGCACTCCTACAAGGAGCTGGAGATCCCGCCCGCCGCCGACGGCGGATTCCGGATCGAACCCAACGCCCTGCACATCTGGCCACGCGGCCGCTACATGTGCATCGCACTGCCCAACGACGAACGCACATTCACCGTCACCCTGTTCCTGCCCAACAAATCCGAGCGCCCCGGAGACCCGAGCTTCGAAAACGTGCGCAATGGCGCCGAGGCGCGCGCCCTGTTCGAGCGTGACTTCGCCGACGCACTGCCGCTGATCCCGCAGCTGGAACAGGATTTCGAGCGCAACCCCGCCGGCCTGCTGGCCACGCTGTACCTGGATCGCTGGCACCTGGAGGGCCGCGCGGTGCTGGTGGGCGACGCCGCGCACGCGATGGTGCCGTTCCACGGCCAGGGCATGAATTGCGCGTTCGAGGACTGCGTGGCGCTGGCCGACCACCTGGAGCGTGCCGAAGGCTGCGCCGACGCATTCGCCGCGTTCCAGGCCGAGCGCCTGCCCAATGCCCGTGCCATCCAGGCGATGGCGCTGGAGAACTACCTGGAGATGCGCGACCGCGTCGACGACGATGACTACCTGTTGCAGCGGGCGCTCGAACGGGCGCTGGCCGAACGCCATCCCGACCGCTTTGTCCCGCGCTACTCGATGGTGACTTTCAGCCGCGTGCCATACGCCGTCGCCTTCGAACGCGGGCAGGTGCAGCGCGAACTGCTGGTCGAGCTGACGCGCGGGCACTCAAGCCTCGATACGCTCGACTGGGAGGCCGTCGATGCCACCGTGCGCGGCCGCCTGTCGCCACTGCCGGCCGACGAAGTTCTGTAGGAGCGACGTGAGTCGCGACCACGACACGCCACCGGGTCTGCGTATCGATCCTGACCCACGTCGCGCTGCAAACAGGGAACGTAAGCAATGCCCGCCAGCTTCCTCTTCTACGACCTGGAGACCTTCGGCGCCGATCCGCGCACGACGCGCATCGCGCAGTTCGCCGCGATCCGTACCGACGCCGACCTCAACCCGGTCGACGAGCCGATCAGCTTTTTCGTAAAGCCCGCCGACGACCTGCTGCCCTCCCCCGGCGCCACGCTGGTCACCGGCATCACGCCGCAGCAGGCCATGGCCGACGGGGTCAGCGAGGCCGAGGCGTTCGCGCGGATCGTCGAGGAGATGGCTCGACCGGAGACCTGCACGCTGGGCTACAACTCGATCCGGTTCGACGACGAGTTCATCCGCCACGGCCTGTTCCGCAACTTCCACGACCCGTACGAGCGCGAGTGGCGCGGCGGCAACTCGCGCTGGGACCTGCTGGATGTCATGCGGCTGGCGCATGCGCTGCGCCCGGACGGCCTGGTGTGGCCCAAGCGCGAGGACGGCGCGACCTCCTTCAAGCTCGAGCACCTGGCGATTGCCAACGGCGTGCGCGAAGGCGATGCCCACGAGGCGCTGTCGGACGTGCGTGCGCTGATCGGACTGGCGCGTGGTCTGCGCCAGGCGCAACCGCGGCTGTGGGACTACGCGCTCAAGCTGCGCGACAAGCGCTTCGCCGCGCGCATGCTCGACCCGACCGCGATGCAGCCGGTGCTGCACGTGTCGCAGCGGTTCCCGGCCAGTCGCCTGTGCGCGGCACCGATCCTGCCGTTGGCGCGACACCCTTACATCGACAGCCGGGTGATCGTGTTCGATCTCGCACAGTCGCCGGAACGGCTCCTGGCGCTCTCGCCCGACGAGATTTCCGACCGGCTGTACACGCCCGCCGCCGACCTGCCCGAGGGCGAGGAACGCATCGCCCTCAAGGAGATCCACCTCAATCGCTGCCCGGCGCTGGTGGACTGGTCGCACCTGCGCGAGGCGGACTTCACGCGCCTGGGCATCGACACGGCCCGCGTGGACGACCATGCGCGGCAACTGCGCGAGGCCGCGCCGGCGCTGGCCGAAAAAGTCCGCCAGGTGTTCGGTGCCACGCGCGAACGCACGCCGTCCGACCCGGATGCCGCGCTCTACGACGGCTTCCTGGCCGAGGGCGACAAGCGCCTGCTGGCCGAGGTCCGCACCACGCCGCCCGAGGCCCTGGGCACCCGCGCGTTCGGCTTCCGCGATGCGCGCCTGCCCGAACTGCTGCTGCGCTACCGTGCCCGCAATTGGCCCGGCAGCCTGTCACCCAGCGAACAGGCGCGCTGGGACGAATACCGCCGCCGGCGGCTGCGCAGCGATGCCGGCCTGTCGGAATACACGTTCGAGCGGTTCGATGCGGAACTGTCGGCGATGCGCGCGGACTGCGCGGCCGCGGGCGACAGCCGTGGCCTGGGGCTGCTGGACCACCTCGAGGCCTGGCGGCGCGACCTCGACGCCGGCCTGACCTGACGCAGGCCACACTGCCTGCCGGTTTCCGCCCCAGACACGCCATGGCCGCGTACTTCAGCGACGAAAGCTTCCGTTTCCTGCGCCGGCTGGCGCGCAACAACAATCGCCCTTGGTTCCACGCACACAAGGCCGCGTACGAGGCCCACGTGCGCGAGCCGTTCCAGCGCCTGCTTACCGAACTGCAGCCGGTCGTGACCGAGATCAGCCCGCACTACCGGTCCGAGCCCAAAACCGTTGGCGGATCGCTGTTCCGCATCCAGCGCGACACCCGCTTCGCCAACGACAAGACGCCGTACAAGTCCTGGCAGGGCGCTCGGCTGTTCCATGAACGCAGCCGACAGGTCACTGCGCCTTCGTTCTACCTGCACCTGCAGGAAGGCCGGTGCTTCATCGGCGCCGGGCTGTGGCACCCCGACACCCCGACCCTGCGTCGCATCCGCCAGTTCATCCTCGACAACCCCGACAGCTGGAAGGCCGCCAGCCGCGGCAAGGCTTTCCGCAAGCGTTTCGACCTGGACGAAAGCGACATGCTGGTGCGGATGCCCCGCGGCTACCCGGCAGACTCGGAGTTCGCCGACGACCTGCGGCGCAAGAACCACGTCGCGGTGGCCGGCATCGACGATGCGGTGATGACGGGCCCCGCGTTGCTGAAGACACTGGAGCGCGACCTCGAGTCCCTCTCCCCGTTCGTCGACTACCTCTGCGCCGCACTCGACCTGGAGTTCTGAGCGACGGCCGTCCCAGTTCCACCGCCTGAACAGGCGATCTCCCGCACTGCGGCATGACACGGCCGCGGCGCGCGCCGATAGTCCGCCCCGATACGCCGGCGCATGGATGACTGCCGGAGACCGCGCAACGGATAGCAGGAGGCCGACGGACTGCGCCTTTGGGGATCAGGGAGGGGAACATGCGCAAGTACCTGTGGGCGGCCGCGCTGGCCGCCTTGCCGGCCGTGGCCGTCCAGGCCAACACCGGCGTCGCGTTCGTGCACGGCACCGGACAGCAGAGCAACGCCTACCAGGACTACTGGACGCCGACGATGGTCGATTCGGTCCGGCAGGGCCTGTCGAACCCGGCCAACTACACCGTCGTCAACTGCGACTTCACCCGCTACATGTGGGACGACGGCGCCGCCGGGTGCCTGGCCGCCCAGCTGACGAGCTTCATCCAGAACCGCGGCATCACCCGCCTGGTCGTGATCACGCATTCCAATGGCGGCAACGTGATGCGCTGGATCCTGTCCAACCCGACCTGGGACAGCCGCTATCCCGCCATCATCGACCGCGTGGTGCGCGTCAATGCGCTGGCGCCATCGTCGGCCGGCACGCCGCTGGCCGATGCAGTGATGAATGGCAACGCGTTCGAGCAGTCGCTCGGCTGGCTGCTGGGCTACGCGTCGGACGCGGTGCGCCAGCAGCAGGAAAGCTGGATGGCGTACTACAACGGCAACTACCTCTATGGCACGGCCGGGCGCCCCGCCCTGCCCCGCCAGTTCCGCAGCGTCGTGGGCACCGACGTCGATTCGGCGGTCTGGGATCCGGACAGCTACTGCGGCGGGTACGCCGAGAACGTCGGACTGGAGACCACGCAATGGTGGCTGGATTCGTGCTCGGACGGCTTCCTGGAATGCGCCAGCCAGTCGGCGGCCGGCAGCGTGTGGTTCACCGACAAGACACGCATGGCCGGGCGCGAACCGCTCAGCCACAACCAGAGCCGGCGCCCGTGCTTCGGGCTCAACACCATCCTGCGCAACGACCTGGGCCAGTGAGGAGACCGACCATGAAAACCGTCAAGAACGTCTCCGCCCTCGCCCTGCTGACGTGCGCCTGTGCGGCCTACGCGCAGACGGCCACCACGCCCATGTTGCCCACCGGCGGGCGCGACATGACACCGCTGCGTACGGTCCAGGCACCGCCGCCGTCGCGGAACGTCGAACGTGTGCCGGTGAGGTACAGCTGGCGCGTCGATCCGGATACCGACATCGCCGTGCCGCAACCGCACGTTACCGAGAGCCGCGAGTACTGGAAAACCGTGGACGCCGCCGAGCTTCAACGGGGCGTCGCGCTGCAGGCCACCGCGCCCGGTACGCTGGTCCGGGTGAGCCCGGCAGCCGGCGCCGCCCCCGTGGATGCCGGCGCCGTGCGCGTCACGCGCAGCGGGCGTGCGGTGCCATTGGCCCGCAGAAACTCGTCACCACAATTGCAGGCGGCAGGCCTGGCCGTTCCGGACGGCACCGCAGCCGTGCAGTTGGACCGCAGTGCTGGTGCCGGCGCGTTCTCGGTGCAGGCGGCCGATGCCCGTGGCCGGTACGTGGTGCACGTGTACGAGCCCGAAAGCGACGTGCGGCTGTTCGCAGCGCTCGGCCGCGACCGGATCCTGGCCGGCGGCCGCGCCGACATTGCGGTCAACCTGCAGGACGGCCCGACCCGGATCCGCGGTGTGAAAGCCGGCGGCCTGCTGGTGGCGCCGGACGGACGCACCTGGCCGGTCGACCTGAAGCCCGGCCGCGACGGCATCCTGCGCGGGCAGGCATCGGTGCCCGACGATGTTGGCGACGCGCCCGGACTGTGGGAGGTGCAGGTGTTCGCGGGTGACGGCACGGTCCAGCGCGACGCACGTACCGCATTCTCGGTCGCACTGCCGACCACCCGCCTGGAGGGCGGCTACCGGTTCGATGCACGGCGGCTCCGGTTCACGCTGCCGGTACAGGCCGCCTCGTCCGGACGCTACGAGGCGCGCGGCACGCTGTACGCCACCGCGCCCGACGGTGTCGCCCGGCCGGTGTCGGTGGCCCACTCCGCGCAATGGATGTCGCCCGGGCGGGGCAACCTGGTACTGGCGTTCGATCGTGCGCACCTGCCAGCGGGGTATGGCGCGCCCTTCGAACTGCGGCAACTGGAACTCAACGACCAGTCGCGGATGGCGCCGGTCGAGCGCCGCGAACGCGCCGCACGCGTCAGGTGAGAGCAACGGGGCCGGCCCATGCGCCGGCCCCGTTCCTGCTGCCGCCGCAGCCCCGGAGCCGCTAAGCTGCCGCGGGTCCCGGTTGATCGGAGCGGTGGATGAAGAAGGTCGTCGTGGTGCTGGTGGTGCTGGGCGTGGCCCTACTGGGGTATGTGGCCGCAGGTCCGTTCCTGACCGTCAATGCGATGCGCAAGGCGGTCGAAGCGCAGAACAGCGCCGCCCTGTCCGAGCACATCGACTTCCCGGTGCTGCGACGCAACCTGAAGGTGCAGGTGGACGACTACGTCGTGCGCCGCGCGGGACCGGAGGTGCAGTCCCATCCCTTCGGTGCGATCGCCGTGCAGATCGCCAGCGGCGTTGCAGGCAGCGCGGTCGATGCGCTGACGACCCCGGCCGGCGTGGGCGCGATGATGGAAGGTCGCGGCGTGCTCCACCGCATCACTGGCGGCGGCGTGGACCGCACCGACAGCGCGACGCACCAGCCGCCGCGTAATCCGCTGCAGGATGCGAGCTATGGCTTCGAGTCGCCGTCGCGCTTTACCGCCACCGTCCATGACGAAGCGGGCGATCCGACGGTGTTCGTGCTGACGCGCGAGGGGTTTGCCTGGAAGCTGACCGACATCCGCCTGCCACTCGACGGGAGCAAGGGCGAGCACTGATCACGCGTTTCCGGGCGCGCCACACGTGCCGGAGTCGCAGTCTGTAGGAGCGGCTTCAGCCGCGAACCAGAACCGTCCGCACGGGCTGGATCCGATCGCGGCTGAAGCCGCTCCTACAACAGCTCGCGAACAGGAAATTTGGCAGGAGACCCGCCCTCAACGCCGGTTGGCAATCCCGTGCGGCACGTGCCCAGCCGCTACCAGTCCGCGCGCCGAGGCGATGTTGTGCTCGGAGTCGTCGAAGAAGATGTCGGCGCCGAACGCCTCCAGGAACGGCCCCTTCGATCGGCCACCCAGGAACAGCGCCTCGTCCAGCCGGATGCCCCACTCGCGCAGGGTGCGGATCACCCGCTCATGCGCCGGCACGGACCGTGCGGTGACCAGCGCGGTGCGGATCGGGGAATCCAGCCCCGGCGGGAAGGCTGCCTGCAGCCGATGCAGCGCATCGAGGAAGCCTCGGAACGGCCCACCCGAAAGCGGCTCCCCGGCGCGGCTGCGCTCGTGCTCGGCGAAGGCCGCCAGGCCGCCCTCGCGCGACACCCGCTCGCCCTCGTCGTCGAAGATCACTGCATCGCCATCGAATGCGATGCGCAGCTGGTCGAAGCGGTGCTGCGGTGCGCTGGCGGGCAGCAACGTCGCAGCGGCGACGCCCGCCTCCAGCGCCTTGGCGACATCTTCGGCGTGCGTCGACAGGAACAGGTCGGCGTTGAACGGGCGGATGTAGGGGAACGGGGGCGCCCCGTTGCTGAAGGCGGCGCGCTTGATCGCAAGCCCGTGGTGGGCGATGGAATTGAAGATGCGCAGCCCGGTGTCGGCCGAATTGCGGGAGATCAGGATGACTTCGACCCGCGGCGCCTCCGGTGGCGAACCCTCGTTCAGTGCCAGCAGCTTGCGCACCAGCGGGAACGCGATCCCCGGTGTCAGCAGGTCGTCCTCGCGTTCGCGCTGGAACGCGGCATAGGCTTCGATCCCCTCGGCCTCGAACAGCGCGTGGCTGTCCTCCAGGTCGAACAGGGTGCGCGATGAGATCGCGACGATCAGCGGATCGGCATTGGCGTCTGGCATGGCGCCATTCTGCACCTCCCGGGTCGCAGGGGGTGCGACGGTGAAGCGGGTTTTTTTCCACGGATGGGCGCTGATCAACAATGATTGGAGGCCCGACGTGCGTCCGATGAAGCGCCGGGCTGGAATGATCCCTTCTTGTTGCCGTCATTCCCGCGAAAGCGGGAATCCATGGACGTCGCCCTGAAGGTTTTGCGTGGGATACCGACCAAAAGCTCACATTCCTGGATTCCCGCCTGCGCGGGAATGACGGCTCAGAGGCGCGAGTGGCCGACAGTTTTTGGGGAACGCCGACGCCTGCGACACTGCGTTTCAGTCACTGAGGCATGGGCCACTAACCAAGCCAAGCTCCCTCAAACTCCAGACCGTCCTATCCGTGTCTATCCGTGTCCATCCGTGGCCAAACCCCCACTACCCACTGGTGAACTGCTCCGCCAGCATCCGCTCCTCGAGGTTGTGCTCGGGGTCGAACAGCAGGGTCACCGTGCGGTCGTGGGACTCGCGGATCATCACTTCGACCACGTCCCGCACCTCGTGCGAATCGGCGGTGGCGCTGACCGGGCGCTTGTACGGGTCCAGCACGCGGAAGCGCACCTCGGTATCGGCCTTGATCACCGCGCCGCGCCAGCGTCGCGGGCGGAACGCGGCGATCGGGGTCAGCGCCACGACGTTGGTGCCCAGCGGCAGGATCGGGCCGTGCGCGGAGAAGTTGTAGGCGGTGCTTCCCGCCGGGGTCGCCACCATCACACCGTCGCAGATCAGCTCGTCGAGTCGGACCTGGCCGTTGAGTTCGATCGACAGGTGCGCCGCTTGGCGCGTCTGGCGCAGCAACGACACCTCGTTGTAGGCGAGCGAGCCGACCGACGCGCCGGACTCGGTCTGCGCGACCATCTCAAGCGGCCGCAGCACCGCAGGCTCGGCCGCGTGCAGGCGTTCGACCAAGCCATCCACCCGCTGCTGGTTCATCAGAAAACCAACGGTGCCCAGCTTCATGCCGTACACCGGCTTGCCAAGGCTGCCGTGGCGGTGGAGCGTTTGCAGCATGAAGCCGTCACCGCCCAACGCCACGAGGATATCGGCGTCTTCCGGCGCGTGGTCGCCGTGCAGCTTGACCAGTTCGACGCAGGCGCGCTGCGCATCTTCAGCGCGGCTGGCAAGGAAGGCGATACGCGGCGTCGAGTCCATGGACGGCTCCGTGGGCGAAGGCGGCAGGATAACCCGGAGGCGGCAAGCCCCCCAGTCGGCGCTACGACTGTAGGAGCGGCTTCAGCCGCGATCGGAAGGTGCGCCGGGCAACCGGCTCTGGTTCGCGGCTGAAGCCGCTCCTACAGGGCGCCGTAGCCCGGTTCGCGAAGCGCACCCGGGAGGGGTGACCGCAAGCTCCGTCCCGGCCATCCCGGGTGCGGCCTGCTGCCTTACCCGGGCTACTCCGCTGCGATCTGCGCCAGGCGCCGCACGGCCACCGACACGGTCGGGTAGTCCAGCGCCTTCTGGTTGAGCAGGTCGGCCAGCATCGACTGGGTGAAGCGCAGCGACGGGTTGTCACGCTGCAACCAGGCGGCGACCTTGTCCTCCGGCGACAGCTTGCCGCCGCTGGCCAGAATCTGGCTGACCAGCGCCCGCTGCTGGTTGCCCAGCTCGTCGCGCAAGGCGCCACGGGCCAGGGCCTGCCAGCGGCCGTCGACCGTCAGGGCCTCGACCTGCTCGTACAGCCACGGCAGGTGCAGGGCCGCACCGAGTGCGAAGTAGGCGCGGGCCACGTCGGCCGGCGGCAGCTTGCGGGACCGGGCGATCTCGACGATGTCGCAGCCGAACTCGAGCAGCGGCAACGCGGCCAGTTCATTGGCCAGTGGCGCCGGGAAGCCCTTGTCCTTCCACTCCTTCAGGCGCGCGTCGAAGGTCTCGCGGCGCACCTGCGACAACACGGTGGGCAGCGCCTCGCGCACGGCCTTGAAGCCATCGCCGTAGCGGGCCATCGCGGTGGCGATCTCCGGCATCGCACCCGGCCGCGACAGCAGCCAGCGCGACATCGTGCGCATCAGTTGCCAGATGGTCTGCAGGGCATCGATCTGCGCGGACTCGGCGACCTTGCCGTCGAGCGCATCGATCTGCGCCCACAGGTCGCGTGCGTCCAGCGCCTCGCGGGCGATGGTGTAGGCCTCGGCGATTTCCGCGGGGCTGCGGCCGGTGTCCTCCTGCATGCGCATGGCGAACGTCGCGCCCATGCGGTTGACCATCGAGTTGGTGACCGCGGTGGCGATGATCTCGCGCTTCAGGCGGTGGTCGCCCATGGCCTTGGCGTACTTGTCCTGCAGCGGCTGCGGGAAGTAGCGCACCAGCTCCTTGGACAGGTACGGGTCCTCCGGCACGTCCGACTGCACCAGCTGGTCGAACAGCACCAGCTTGGCGTACGACAGCAGCACCGCCAGTTCCGGACGGGTCAGGCCCTGGCCGCGTGCCTTGCGCTCGGCCAGCTCGGCATCCGACGGCAGGAACTCGATCTGGCGATCGAGCAGCCCCTGCGACTCCAGCGTGCGGATGAAGTGCTGCTTGGAGCCCAGGCGCGGAACGCTCATTCGCTCCATCAGGCTGATGGCCTGGTTCTGGCGGTAGTTGTCCACCAGCACCAGTTGCTCGACCTCGCCGGTCATCGCCGCCAGCAGTTTGTTGCGGGCCTCGATGGTCAGCTTCTTCTTCTGCACTTGGCCGGTCAGCAGGATCTTGATGTTGACCTCGTGGTCGGAGGTGTCCACGCCGGCGGAGTTGTCGATGAAGTCGGTGTTGAGCAGCACGCCATGCTGTGCGGCCTCGATGCGGCCCAGCTGGGTCAGGCCCAGGTTGCCGCCCTCGCCCACCACCTTGCAGCGCAGGTCGCGGCCGTCCACGCGCAGCGCGTTGTTGGCGCGGTCGCCAACGTCGGCATGCGTCTCGGTACTGGCCTTGACGTAGGTGCCGATGCCACCGTTCCACAGCAGGTCGACCGGCGCCTTGAGGATGGCGCTCATCAGCTGGTTCGGGCTCAGCGCATTGACGTTGCCCTCGATACCCAGCGCTTCACGCGCTTCCGCGGACACGGGGATCGACTTGAGCGAGCGCGCGTACACGCCGCCGCCCTTGCTGATCAGCGTCTTGTCGTAGTCCTCCCAGCTCGAGCGCGGCAGCTTGAACATCCGCTGGCGCTCCTTGAAGGTGCGCGCCGCGTCCGGGTTCGGGTCCAGGAAGATGTGGCGGTGGTCGAATGCCGCCACCAGCCGGATATGCTTGCTCAGCAGCATGCCGTTGCCGAAGACGTCGCCGGACATGTCGCCGATACCGACCGCGGTGAAGTCCTGCTTCTGACTGTCGCGGTCCATGGCGCGGAAGTGGCGCTTGACCGATTCCCAGGCGCCCTTGGCGGTGATGCCCATGCCCTTGTGGTCATAGCCGACGGAACCGCCGGAGGCGAACGCGTCGTCCAGCCAGTAGCCATGCTCGCGCGCGATGCCGTTGGCGATGTCGGAGAACGTGGCCGTGCCCTTGTCCGCGGCGACGACCAGGTACGGGTCGTCCTGGTCGTGGCGCACGACGTTCGCAGGCGGCACCACTTTGCCGTCGACCAGGTTGTCGGTGATGTCGAGCAGGCCGTTGATGAACATGCGGTAGCACGCCACGCCCTCGGCCCAGACCGCGTCGCGGTCGCCGCCGGCGGGCGGACGCTTGCTGATGAAGCCACCCTTGGAGCCGACCGGCACGATTACCGTGTTCTTCACCATCTGCGCCTTTACCAGGCCCAGTACCTCGGTACGGAAGTCCTCGCGGCGGTCCGACCAGCGAAGGCCACCACGCGCCACCGGACCGAAGCGCAGGTGGATGCCTTCCACACGCGGGCCGTAGACGAATATCTCGCGGTACGGACGCGGCTTGGGCAGGTCCGGCACCTGGGCGGAATCGAACTTGTAGCTGACGTAGCCCTTGCCCGCGCCACCGGCGCCGGCCTGGTAGTAGCTGGTGCGCAGCGTGGCGTCGATCACGCCGATGTAGCTGCGCAGGATGCGGTCCTCGTCCAGGCTCGACACGTTGTCGATGAGCTTGGACAGCGCCTTGCGGGTCGCCTCGACCTGCTCCTCGCGGTTACCGGTACGCGAGGCGACGACGTGCTCGAGCACCGCCATCGTGGCCTCGTCACCCGCAGCCAGGGCCTGGAACTGCTGTTGCAGCGTAGCCATTCCCGTCTTGACTTCGGCCTTGCTCTCCTTTCCGGTGGCCGGGTCGAAGCGCGCTTCGAACAACTCGACCAGAAGGCGCGCCAGCAGCGGATAACGCGTCAGCGTCTCCTCCACGTAGGCCTGCGAGAACGGCACGCCCACCTGCTGCAGGTACTTGCAGTACGCACGCAGCATCGCGACCTGCCGCCACGACAGCCCGGCGGCGATGATCAGGCGGTTGAAGCCGTCGTTCTCAGCCTCGCCGCGCCAGATGTGCGCGAAGGCCTGCTCGAAGTTCTCGTCCAGCGATTCGACGTCGAAGTCGACCGTGGTCTCGACCTCGAAGTCCTGGATGTACATCAGCATGCCGTTGGCATACAGGCGGTACGGGTGTTCGGTGATCACCCGCAGGCCCATGTTCTCCATCATCGGCAGCGCGTCCGACAGCGGGATGTCGTCGTGCTGGCGGTAGAACTTGAAGCGCAGGCCGCCAGCGCCCTGGTGCGCGCGAAACAGGCTCAGGCCCAGGTCCTGCGGGCTTTCCAGCGCCGCCAGGTGCTCGACGTCGGTCGCGGCGACCTTGGCCGAGATGTTCTCGATGTAGCCGGCCGGCAATGCGCGGCCGTAGAGGCTGGCCAGCTGCAGGCCGCGTTCCTCGCCGTTGCGCTCGACCAGCTGCTCGCGCAGGTCGTCCTGCCAGTTGCGCACGATCTCGGCCAGTTCGGCCTCGATGGCGGCGTTATCGACCTGGATCGCCTCGCCCGATTTCGGGCGTACCAGCAGGTGCAGCTGCGCCAGCGGCGATTCGCCCAGCACCACGGTGGTGTCGACGTGCTCGCCGTGCAGCACGCGCTTGAGCATGGCCTCGATGCGCAGGCGCACGTCGGTGTTGAAGCGGTCGCGCGGGATGTAGACCAGGCCGGAGAAGAAACGGCCGTAGCGGTCGCGGCGCAGGAACAGCTTGCTGCGCACGCGCTCCTGCAGGCCGAGGATGCCGGTCGCGGTCCGCAGCAACTCCTCACCACTGGACTGGAACAGCTCGTCGCGGGGCAGCGTCTCCAGGATGTGCCGCAGGGCCTTGCCGCTGTGGCTGTTGGCCGGCAGGCCGGATTGCTCCATCACGAACTCGTGCCGCTGGCGCACCACCGGGATGTCCCACGGACGGCGGCTGTAGGCGCTGGAGGTGTACAGGCCGAGGAAGCGGTGCTCGCGCACCGGCTTGCCAGCCGTGTCGAACTCCAGCACGCCGATGTAATCCATGTAGCCCGGGCGGTGCACGGTCGAACGCGCATTGGTCTTGGTCAGGATCAATGCATCGACGGCGCCCGACTGCGGCATGTAATGGGCGGCCAGCGAGGTCAGCAGGCGCGGCGTCCCCGCGTCCTTGCCCCGCAGCAGGCCCAGGCCGGTGTCCTTCACCGCGCACAGCACTTCCTCGCCGCCCTTGGCGGCGACCTCGTACTCGCGGTAACCCAGGAACGTGAAGTGGTCGCCCGCCGCCCAGCGCAGGAATTCCTGCGCCTCGGTGCGGCCGGCCTCGGTGCCCGGCAGTGGCTGGCTCGACAGCGCATCGGCGACCTCGAACATCCGGCCGCGCATCTCCGACCAGTCGCGCACGATCGAGCGCACATCGCCCAGCACGGCCTGCACGGCCTGCTCGATCTGCGGCATTGATTCCGGTGCCTGGCGATCGATCTCCAGGTGCATCAACGACTCGGGCTTGCCCTGCCCCACCGCCTGCAGGCGGCCCGACTTGTCGCGCTCCATGGCGACCACCGGGTGGCCCAGCACGTGCACGCCGATGCCGAGTTCCGACAGCGCCATGGTCACCGAATCGACCAGGAACGGCATGTCGTCGTTGACGATCTGCAGAACGGTGTGCGGCGACTCCCAGCCATGCGACTTCAGCCCGGGCGTGAACAGCCGCACCCGCGCGGTCCCGGGCTTGCGCGTGCGTGCGAACTCGAGGAAGTCCGCCGCCAGCGCGGCCCAGCTGTCGGCGCTGTGCTGCGGCAGCTCGTCGTCGCCCATGCGCTGGTAGAACGAACGGGCGAATGCCTCGACCTCGCCATGGCGCGCGGCGGGCACGCGCTTGCGCATGGCCGCGATGATCGGGCTTAGCGAAACGCCGCCCGATGGGCGGGCCCGGGATGCCGGCGCCTTGGAGCGCTCGGCAGAGGGGGACACTTCGGCTTTGGGTGCGCGCGATTTTCCGGCGACCGGGCGGCTGCTTTTCTTCGGGCTCTTGCGTGCAGTGCTCATGGAATCGTGGGATCCGATGCAATGAGGCCCGCGCTTGCGCACGGGCCAGGGGACGGTTCAGAACGTGATCGACTTCGCATTGCCGGGCGCCGCGCTCGGGCATGGCACACCGCATGGCGCGCCACACCGCAGCGGGCGACCCGGGCCGCGCATGGTCAGCGCAGGCCGGTCTCGTTACGGGCGATGACCAGGCGCTGGATCTCGCTGGTGCCCTCGTAGATCTCGGTGATCTTGGCGTCGCGGAAATAGCGCTCCAGCGGCATTTCCTTCGAGTAGCCCATGCCGCCGTGGATCTGCACGGCCTGGTGGGTGATCCACATCGCCGCCTCGGACGCGGTGAGCTTGGCGATGGCAGCCTCGTTGCTGAAACGGCCGCCGGACTTCTCGGCTTCGCCCTTCTGCCAGGCGGCCCGAAGCGTCAGCAGCAGCGACGCCTCCAGCTTGCACTTCATGTCGGCGATCTTGGCCTGGGTCATCTGGAATGCACCGATCGGCTGGCCGAATGCCTTGCGCTCCTTGACGTACTCAAGCGTCGCCTCGTACGCGGCGCGGGCAATGCCGATCGCCTGACTGGCGATGCCGATGCGGCCGGCGTCCAGCACGCCCATGGCGATCTTGAAGCCGTGGCCTTCCTCGCCCAGCACGTCCTCGGGACGGGCGATGTAATCCTCGAACTCGATCTCGCACGTGGCCGATGCGCGGATTCCCAGCTTGGGCTCGGTCTTGCCGCGGTGGAAGCCGTCACGATCGCCGTCGACCAGGAACGCGGTGATGCCGCGCGCGCCCTTGTCCGGGTCGGTCATCGCGAACAGCACGAAATACTTCGCGACCGGGCCCGAGGTGATCCAGCTCTTCTTGCCGTTGATCTTGAAACTGCCGTCGGCCTGCTTGACCGCGCGGCAGCGCATCGCCGTGGCGTCGGAGCCGGACTGCGGCTCGGTTAGTGCGAAGGCGCCGATCTCCTTGCCTTCGGCAATCGCGCGCACGTAGGTCTGCTTCTGCTCCTCGGTGCCGAACTTCAGGATGCCGTTGCAGAACAGCGAGTTGTTGACCGAGACGATGGTGGAGTGCGCGGCGTCAGCGTGCGCGATCTCGACCATGGCCAGCACATAGCTGATCGGGTCCATGCCGGCGCCGCCGTACTCGGCCGGCACCTCGATGCCCATCAGCCCGTTCTCACCGAGGGTGCGGATGTTCTCCAGCGGGAACTCGCCCGTCTGGTCGTGGTGCTCGGCACTGGGCGCGATCTTTTCCTGCGCGATGCGCCGGGCCACGTCCTGGATCATCAACTGCTCTTCGGTGAAACGAAAATCCACGTCGGCACCCTCGGTCGGTCAGTTTCGGACAAGACGCGAATTGTAGCCCCGGGCGCGCCAGAACCCCACTCCATTGCGACCGCCCGCCGGCACCGGGGTTGACCCCCGCGGGATGCGGGAGGAGACTTATCGCTGTATCGCGATACGTCGATAAAAGGCAGGATTGAATGGATCTGGAAGGCTGGTCGTCACGCCTGAAGATGTTTGCCGATGCCACGCGCGTGCGGCTGCTGGCATTGCTGGAGCATGAGGAGCTGACCGTGGCCGAACTCTCGGCCATCACCCGGCTGGCGCAACCGCGTGTCTCCACCCATCTGTCCAAGCTGAAAGAGGCGGGCCTGGTCCGTGACCGGCGCTCCGGCGTGTCGGCCTATTACCGCTTCGACGATGCCGCACTGGATGCCCCGCAGCGGGCGCTGTGGCAGACGCTCCGGGAAGGCAGCGACGATCCGCTGCTGCGCCAGGATGCCGAGCGCGTGCCGGGCGTGCTGGCGATGCGCGCCGCCGACCAGAACTGGGCCGACTCGGTGGCCGGCGACATGGAGCGGCACTACTCACCGGGACGCACCTGGGAGGCGATGGCACGCTCCGCGCTGCCGCTGCTGGAGCCGGGCGACGTGCTGGACATCGCCTCAGGCGACGGCGTGCTGGCCGAACTGATGGCGCCGCACTCCAATCGCTACGTCTGCCTGGATGCCAGTTCCAAGGTGGTCGCCGCCGCGACCGAACGCCTGCGACGCCTGCCGAACGTCGAGGTGCGCGAAGGCGACATGCACGCGCTGCCGCTGGACGACGCCAGCTTCGACCTGGTCGCCCTGATGCATGCGCTGACCTATGCCGCGCATCCGGCGCAAGCGGTGGCCGAGGCCGCACGCGTCCTGCGCCCGGGCGGCCGCCTGCTGCTGACGAGCCTGGCCAAGCACGAACACCGTGCCGTGGTGGAGTCGTTCGGCCACGTCAATCTCGGGTTCTCCGAGAAGGACCTGCGCCGGTTCGTGACAAAGGCCGGGCTGGAGATCCTCAGCTGCGGCACGGTCACCCGGGAACGCCGCCCACCGCATTTCGAGGTGATCGCGCTGATCGCGCGGAAGCCGTTGGGCTAGATACCCGCACGGCGGAACCTCCATGCGGTCCCGAGCACAGAGAGGGATCTGTCCACCAGACCCAAAAGCAACTCACTCACTGCATCCGGGACAAACCCACCACTGGATACGTACGCGATGACCACCCTCCCCTGGCACAGCCCCGAGCGAACCGACGCCCTCCAGCGGGCCCTCGCCAAACGCATCCTGGTCATCGACGGTGCAATGGGCACGATGATCCAACAGCACGGGCTGGAGGAAGGCGACTATCGCGGAACCCGGTTCGCCGACGGCTACGACAGCCAGCATCCGGGCGAACGCACGGCCCATGACCAGCGTGGCAACAACGACCTGCTCAGCCTCACCCGGCCCGACCTCATCACCGGCATCCACGCCGAATACCTCACGGCGGGCGCGGACCTGGTCGAGACCAACACCTTCAACTCCACGTCCATCGCGCTGGCCGACTACGGGCTGCAGCACCTGGCACGTGAACTCAACGAGGCAGGCGCGCGGCTGGCGCGCAAGGCCTGCGACGAAGCCACGGCGCGTGACCCGTCGCGTCCGCGCTTCGTCATCGGCGTACTCGGCCCCACCAACCGCACCGCCTCGCTGAGCCCCGACGTGAACCGCCCCGGTTTCCGCGCGATCAGCTTCGATGAGTTACGCGACGCCTACCGCGAGTCGACCGAGGGCCTGATCGACGGCGGCGCCGACATCCTGATGGTGGAAACCGTCTTCGATACGCTCAACGCCAAGGCCGCGCTGTTCGCCATCGAAGAGGCGTTCGACGCGCGTGGGGCCCGCTTGCCGGTGATGGTGTCGGGCACGATCACCGATGCTTCGGGGCGGACCCTGTCGGGCCAGACCGCCGAAGCGTTCTGGTATTCGGTGCGGCATGCCGCGCCCATGGCAATCGGATTGAACTGCGCCCTGGGCGCGCGCGACCTGCGCCAGCACGTCGACGTGTTGGCGCAGATCGCCGACACCCATGTCAGCGCGCACCCGAACGCCGGCCTGCCCAATGCATTCGGCGGGTACGACGAATCGCCCGAGGACATGGCCGGCGTGCTGCGGGAGTTCGCCGCGTCCGGTCTGCTCAACCTCGTGGGCGGCTGCTGTGGCACGACGCCGGCGCATATCGCCGCGATCGCCGATGCGATGCGCGACATGAGTCCGCGCCGCCTGCCGCACATGGAGGTCGCGGCATGAGTGCCCTGCCCCGCCAGACCCGCCTGAGCGGCCTCGAACCGCTGCAGATCACCCCCGAATCCAACTTCATCAACGTCGGCGAGCGCACCAACGTCACCGGCAGTGCGAAGTTCCGCAAGCTGATCAAGGACAACCGCCTCGACGAGGCCGTCGCGGTGGCGCGGCAGCAGGTTGAAAGCGGCGCGCAGGTGCTTGACGTCAACATGGACGAGGGCCTGCTGGATTCCGAGCAGGCGATGGTGGCCTTCCTCAACCTGATCGCCGCCGAGCCGGACATCGCCCGCGTGCCCGTGATGGTCGACAGCTCCAAGTGGAGCGTGATCGAGGCCGGCCTGAAATGCCTGCAGGGCAAGGGCATCGTCAACTCGATCTCACTGAAGGAGGGCGAGGACGAGTTCCTGCGACAGGCCCTGCTGGTGCGTCGCTATGGTGCAGCCGTGGTCGTCATGGCGTTCGACGAGGACGGCCAGGCCGACACGGTCGAGCGCAAGGTCGACATCTGCACGCGTGCCTACGGGCTTTTGACCGGACCGGTCGGTTTCCCGCCCGAGGACATCATCTTCGATCCCAACGTGTTCGCGATCGCCACCGGCATCGACGAGCACGACGACTACGCCGTTGCATTCATTGAGGCGACCCGGCAGCTGCGCCAGCGCTTCCCCCACAGCCACGTGTCGGGCGGCGTGTCCAACGTGAGCTTCTCCTTCCGCGGCAACGAGCTGGTGCGGCAGGCGATCCACGTCGTGTTCCTCTACCACGCCATCCGCGCGGGGATGGACATGGGCATCGTCAACGCCGGCGCGCTGCCGCTGTACGACGACTTGGATGCGGAGCTGCGCGAGCGGGTCGAGGACGTCGTGCTCAACCGCCGACCGGATGGCACCGAGCGCCTGCTGGAGATTGCCGAGCGCTACAAGGGCGTCAAGGGCGAGAAGGCTGTCGAGGACCTGGCGTGGCGCGAGCGTCCCGTACGCGACCGCCTGTCGCATGCGCTGGTGCACGGCATCGACCAGTACATCGTGGCCGACACCGAAGAGGCCCGCGCCGGGTCATCGCGCCCGCTGGACGTCATCGAAGGCCCGCTGATGGACGGCATGAACGTTGTCGGCGACCTGTTCGGGGCCGGCAAGATGTTCCTGCCGCAGGTGGTGAAGTCGGCGCGGGTGATGAAGAAGGCCGTCGCGCACCTGCTGCCCTTCATCGAGGCCGAGAAACTGCGCAGCGGCGACACCGGCCGCTCCAACGGCAAGATCGTGCTCGCCACGGTCAAGGGCGACGTGCACGACATCGGCAAGAACATCGTCGGCGTGGTGCTGGCCTGCAACAATTTCGAGGTGATCGACCTGGGCGTGATGGTGCCTGCGCAGGCCATCCTCGACCGCGCCAGGGCCGAGGGCGCCGACCTGGTCGGGCTGTCGGGCCTGATCACGCCATCGCTCGAGGAGATGAGCCACGTCGCGCGCGAGATGCAGCGCCAGGGCCTCGACATGCCGCTGCTGATCGGCGGCGCGACGACCTCACGCGCGCACACGGCGTTGAAAATCCACCCGCACTACAAGTCGCCCACGGTCTGGGTCAAGGATGCCTCCCGCGCCGTGGGTGTGGCCCAGACATTGCTGGGCAAGGCGTCGCGCGCCGCCTTCGTGGCGGCAAACGATGCGGACTACGCCGACATCCGCGAGCGGCACCGCAACCGCGGCGACGGCAAGCGGCTGGCGTCGCTGGAGAAGGCACGCGCGCAGAAGTTCGACGGCGGATGGGACGCGTACGATCCGCCGGCGCCGCGCTCGCCCGGGTTGCACGTGTTCGACAACGTGCCATTGGGCGAGCTGGTGGACTACATCGACTGGACGCCGTTCTTCAATACCTGGGAGCTGGCGGGCCGCTACCCGGCCATACTCGACGATGACGTCGTCGGTGCGCAGGCGCGTGAGCTGTTCGAGGACGCGCAGGCGATGCTGGCGACGATCGTCCAAGACAAGTGGCTCACCGCGAAGGCCGTATTCGGGCTGTGGCCGGCCAACAGCGTCGGCGACGATGTCGAAGTCCGAGGCGATCAGGGGCATGTCACGACCCTTCACTTCCTCCGCCAGCAGGTCGACAAGCCGGTAGACCGTCCCGACTTCTGCCTGGCCGACTTCATCGCACCGAAGGCCAGCGGCAAACGGGACTGGATCGGTATGTTCGCGGTCACCGCGGGGCTCGACATCGAGCCGCACGTGGCCCGGTTCGAAGCGGCGCATGACGACTACAACGCGATCCTGCTCAAGGCCCTCGCCGACCGGCTGGCCGAAGCGTTGGCCGAATGGCTGCACGCCCGGGTGCGCCGCGACCACTGGGGCTACGCGAGCGACGAGACACTCGACAACGATGCGCTGATCGGCGAAGCGTACCGCGGCATCCGCCCGGCGCCGGGCTACCCGGCGTGCCCCGAGCACAGCGAGAAGGCGACGCTGTTCGCGATGCTCGACGCCAAGCGGAACACCGGCCTGGAGCTGACCGAGAGCTACGCGATGTATCCGGCGGCGGCCGTTTCGGGCTACTACTTCAGCCATCCGCGAAGCCAGTACTTCGTCGTCGGGCGCGTATCGAAGGAACAGGTGGCCGACTATGCGCGTCGCAAGGGCGTCAGCCTGGAACAGGCCGAACGCAGGCTGGCATCGAACCTGGACTACGACCCGGAATAAGGCGCTTGAAAGCGCGCCCGGTAGAAACGCGGCACCCTGCCGCTGTCTCAGCCGTGCCTACGGAACGGCCCTACCAGACCAGATCGTCAGGCACCTGGTACTTGGGATCGGCATAGGGGTCGTCCCCGGCCGGCGCATGGGGGTCGACCTTCAGCGCGACGCAGTCCGGGAATATCGCCTCGGCCTGCGCCAGTACGTCGGTCGCCACAACCTTGTAATGGCCGTTGAGCTGCAGCACGCCCAGTTCACCGGCATTGAGCGCCTTGAGCTGCCCGGCGGTGACGTACACGCGCTTGATCTTGCCGCCGTACGGGAAGTGCCGCGCGATGTCGGCCTCGGCGACGTTGAGCGCCTTGTCCTTGACCAACGCTTCCACCCTGGCCTTGGCTTCGCGGCGCTGGCGCGCGACCTCCTGCTTGGCCTGCTCGGCCTTGATGCGGTCGTCCTTTTCCTTTTGCGCGCGGATCGCGTAGGCCTTGGCCAAGTCGATGTCCTCGCGCGTGCGCTGGGCGGGCTGTCCTCCGCCTCCCTTGCGCTGTTGGGGCTTGCGACCCGACGGCGCACCTTCGCGTCGCGGCTTCGCAGGACGCTTGCCCCCATCGGCCGGACGCTCCGGCTTGGCAGCGGGCTTGAAACCAAGCCCCATCAACTGGTTGCGCAGTGTGTCGCTCATGGGCTCAGTAATGCGGAGGTGGCGGTTCGCTGGCCGGGTCGGCCGACAACGGACTGGACGACATGGTAAGGCGGAGCTGGCGGAGCTCCTCCAGCGCACGATGCAGCATGAGTGCGTTACGTGCTTCTTCGTCGCGTGCCGCCGCCAGCGCATCGCTCAGCGTGTTGATCGCGTGCTCCTGGAACGCCAGGCGCGATTCCAGCTCCGCGATGCGGTCCTCAAGGACCTGGCTGATGCGATCGCCAGCCTGCATCACCGGTCCCTGGACACCGAACGACCACGACCGATGCCGTAGTACGCGAGCCCGGCCTCCTCGACCTGCTGCGGCGGGTACAGATTGCGGCCATCGAAGATCACGCCATCCTTCAGCAACTGCTGCAGGCGCTCGAAGTCCGGGCTGCGGAACTGCTTCCACTCGGTAACGATCACCAGGGCGTCGGCACCTTCGGCCGCCGCGTACTCCGACTCGCAGAGCACCAGGCCCTGCCGGTCCCCGTAAATGCGCCGGGTTTCGTCCATCGCTTCGGGGTCGAACGCACGGACCGTCGCGCCGGCCTCCCAGAGCTGCTCCATCAGCCGGCGACTGGAGGCCTCGCGCATGTCGTCGGTGTTGGGCTTGAACGCCAGTCCCCACACGGCGAACGTCTTGCCTGCAAGCGAGCCACCCGCGTAATGCCGCTGGATCAAGTCGAACAGGTGGCCCTTCTGGCGATGGTTGACCGACTCGACGGCGTCCAGCAGTTGCGGCTCGACGCCGTTCGCCTGCGCGATGCGCGCCAGCGCCTGTACGTCCTTGGGGAAGCACGAGCCGCCATAGCCCGCACCGGGATAGATGAAGTGCCAGCCGATGCGCGGATCCGAGCCGATGCCCAGACGGACCATCTCGACATCGGCGCCGACATGCTCGGCGACATTGGCGATCTCGTTCATGAAGCTGATCTTGGTAGCAAGCATGGCGTTCGCGGCGTACTTGGTCAGCTCGGCCGAGCGCACGTCCATGCAGACGAAGCGGTCATGGTTGCGGACGAACGGACCGTACAGCCGGCGCAGCTGCTCCACCGAGGCCGGGTCGGACGCACCGATCACGATGCGGTCCGGGCGCATGCAGTCGTTGACCGCATCGCCTTCCTTCAGGAACTCCGGGTTGGACACCACATCGAACGCGATGTCCACGCCCCGCGCGGCCAGTTCTTCCGCAATTGCACTGCGCACCTTGTCGGCCGTGCCCACCGGCACGGTCGACTTGTTGACGACGATCGACGGACGCGCCATGTGGCGCCCGATGGTCCGCGCGACCTCCAGCACGTACTTGAGGTCGGCGCTGCCGTCCTCGTCGGGCGGCGTGCCGACGGCGATGAAGATGATGTCGCTGGCGGCAACACCCTCGGCCGCATCGGTGGTGAAGGCAATGCGGCCGGCACCAATGTTGCGCTCCGCGAGCTCTTCCAGGCCCGGTTCGAAAATCGGGATCTCGCCCTTGCGTAGTCGCTCGACCTTGCCCGCGTCGATGTCGACGCAAACAACATCGTGGCCGATCTCTGCCAGGCAGACGCCCGTCACCAGGCCGACATAGCCCGTACCGAAAATCGTCGCGTGCATCCTTAAGTGTGTTCCTTATTGCATCCAGGGGCGTCCGCGTAGGTCTTCCGCGAACAGTCCATCAAAGCTCCGTTGTCCCCAGGCGTTCGCCCTACTCGACGATGTCCAGCAACTCGACCTCGAACACCAGCGTGGCGTTCGGCCCGATCGGGCCGCCCGGGGTGCCGCGCTCGCCGTAGCCGAGATTGGACGGGATCCAGAAGGTGTACTTGCTGCCGACCGGCATCAGCGCGATGCCCTCCTGCCAGCCCGGAACGACCTGCGACAGCGGGAAGGTCACCGGCTCGCCGCGCTCGTAGGAGTCGTCGAACGAGGTGCCGTCCAGCAACGTGCCCTTGTAGTGCACCTGGACGGTGTCCTCGGCCGACGGACGCGGGCCGTCACCGGCCGTCACGACCTTGTACTGCAGGCCCGACTCGGTGGTTTCCACGCCCGGCTTCTTGCCATTCTCGGCCAGGAACGCGGCACCGGCTTCCGCGTTCTTCTTGGCCTTGGCCATCATGTCGGCGATCTGCTTGGCCTGCATCTTCTGGCCGAAGGTCTCGCCGACCTGCTTGGCCTGCTCCTCGGTCATCAGCGGCTTCTCGCCGGCCACCACCGTCTTCATCGCCTTGGTCAGCGTGTCGAGATCGACCTCGTCCTTCACCGGCTCGAGCGACTTCGCCATCTCCATGCCGATCATGTAGCTGACCTGCGCCTTCTCGCCTTCAAGGCCGGCGATCTCGAGCGCAGCGCCTTCGGCGGCATCGGCCTCTTCGCCCGTCTTGGGCGCTTCAGCGGTACCCGCGGCCTCGCCATCGGGCTTGCAGCCCGCGGCCAGCAGGGTCAGCGAGCCCAGGACCAGGGCGGTGGCAGTGGAACGGACGAATCGGGACATCAGGAGAACTCCGGATAAGAAGGGGCGACAGGCTGGGACCGTGGACGGGCATCCAGCCGCGATGCTCACGCCAGACGGCGGCGACGGCGGCCCCGGACGGTGGCATGGGAAAGCTGACCGCCGGTTCAACCGGCAGCCCATGCGATCAGAGGATGGCCTGCAGCTCGACGTCGAACACGAGGGTGGCATTGGGACCGATCGGGCCGCCCGGCGTGCCACGCGCGCCATAGGCCAGCTCGCCCGGGATCCAGAACCGGTACTTGGCACCCACCGGCATGAGGCCGACGCCTTCGGTCCAACCCGGGATGACCTGGTTGAGACCGAATTCCGTCGGCTCGCCGCGGTCGTAGGAACTGTCGAACACTGTGCCGTCCAGCAAGGTCCCGTGGTAATGCACACGGACGCGATCGGTCGCGCGCGGCATCGCGCCGGACCCTTGGCGCAGCACCATGTACTGCAGGCCCGAGCCCGTGGTGAACACGCCCTTGACCTGCTTGTTCTTCGCCAGGAACGCCTCGCCCTCGGCGCGGTTGGCCTCCGCGGTCGCCTGCGCCTTCTGCGCCATGCCCGCCTGCAGGCGGGTGGAGAACGACTGGCGGACCGCATTGAGCTCGGCCTCGTCCATCAGCAACTCGCCCTCGCCCAGCACCGTGCGCACGGCCTGCAGCACGACCGGCATGTCCAGCTCGTCCTTGATCGGTGCGAGTGAGCGACCGACATTGCCGCCGATCAGGTAGCCGACGTGGGCAGTGTCGATGTTGGGCACCTTGGCATCGGCCGGAAGGCGGCCGGCGCGCGACTCGACCCGCTGCATCAGCGCCTGGGACGTCGCCTGGGCTTCGGTTTCCGACAGCAGGGGCTCACCGCCCTTGAACGCCTGGTCGAGCGCACGACCGAATGCGTCCACGTCGAGGTCCGGACCCGCCGGGCCGATCGACCGGCCGACGTCGTATCCCACCATGTAGCTGGCCTTCTCGCGATCGGTCGTCAAAGCGCTTTTCTCCTGGGCAATGGCGGCGGCGCCCAGCAGCGCCACGGCGGTGGTCAACATCACGGCCGCGCCGCGTACGAAAGCCTTCATCCGGTCCTGCTCCTGTCGTTGGTGGGCGCCGCATGGCGGCACCGGTATCCGGTTGGCGGGCCGTGCACGCCCGGCAAGCCGCACATTGTCGCGGCCACGGCGCCGCCGGGCAAACCCCGTCCTTCGTCGCCCGTGAGTCGTGTTCAGCGCGCCGGGCGCGGTGCCGCCAGGGCGCGCTCGATCGCCGCCACCAGTTGCCTGTCATCCGGCACGGTCTTGCTGCCATAGCTGGCCACCAGCCGGCCGTCGCGGCCGACCAGGTACTTGTGGAAGTTCCACTTTGGCGCCTCGCCCGCCGCAGCCGCCAACCCCTTGTAGAGGCCTGACGCGTCCGTACCGACCACGTGCGACTTCTCGAACATCGGGAACTTCACGCCATAGGTCAGAGTGCAGAACTCGCGGATCTCGTCCTCGTCGTCGAACTCCTGCTCCTTGAAGTCGCCGGACGGAAAGCCGAGTACCGCAAAGCCCCGGTCCTTGTAGGTGGCGTGCAGCGCTTCCAGCCCCTCGAACTGCGGGGTGAAGCCGCACTTGCTGGCCGTATTGACCACCAGCACGACATCACCGCCGTACTCGGCTTGCAGGTTCACCGGGGTTTTCCCCGCCAGGGGGCGGAACGTGTGGCCCGACAGCAGGCCCTGAGCGGCGAACGCGGCGACCGACACCACTGCCAGCGCACCAAACCCGGCCAGACGGCGCCGCCAAGCGCCTACCTGGCGGGCTGAACAGGCCGGGTCAGCTTGATGGATCAGGCTCATTGGCGGCATCCAGATGGTGGGCGGGCCAGTATGACTTCAGTTGGGGTGCCGGGGTTCTTCAACCAGTTGACACGAGGAAAACTGGTGTTATAGTTGCCTACAACACCGGTCTACCAACGAGCAGGACGGACCCCATGAACCGCAAGCTCCAGAACACGATCTCGGCCCTGATGACCAGCGGTGCATTGCTCGTCCTCGGCCTGGTGGCGTCCAGCCAGGCGCTGCCGATCATGGGTAGCGCGCATGACACCACGTATGGCGCGGCCCAGCTGAATTCCGTGCTGGCAGACGCCGGCGAGCTGAACACGCTCGCCGGTCCTGCGGCGCTCACCGAACTGGCCACCGCCACGGCGCTGGCCGCCGCACTGGACCCCGCTTCACTGGACAGGGACGTCGACACCCCCGCCGAACGTGGCCCGCGCGCCACGACCTCGCGCACACCGGCCCGCCGCCAGGCGCTGGCCATGCCCTTCTTCTCTTTTGCACCGCGGGGTTGACCATGACCGCCATCCAGTGGAGCGACGGCGCTCCCATCTACCGCCAGCTCAAGGAGCGTGTCGTCGCGATGATGCTCGACGGCGTGCTCAAGCCCGGCGACGCCCTGCCCTCCGTACGGCAGGTGGCCGCCGAGTACCAGCTGAATCCCATCACCGTCTCGCGCGCCTACCAGGAGTTGGCGGACGAGGCCCTTGTCGAAAAACGTAGGGGACTGGGCATGTACGTGACCGAAGAAGCCGCAAGGAAGCTGCTGGTGAACGAGCGCGAGCGCTTCCTCACCGAGGAATGGCCGCTGGTGCTGGAGCGCATCCTCCGCCTGGGGCTGGACATGGACGACCTGATGAAGGCCGCCCCGGCCACGGGAGGTGCACGATGAACGCTGTCCTCGACACCGCCGCCACGACCACTGCTGTTCCGGTTGTCAGCGCCCGCCGTCTTCGCAAGCAGTACAAGAACAAGCTCGCCCTGGCCGACACCGCGTTCGAGATCCCCGCCGGCCGCATCGTCGGCCTGATCGGCCCCAACGGCGCAGGCAAGACCACCGCGCTCAAGGCCATCCTCGGGCTGATCCCGTTCGACGGCGAACTCAGCGTGCTGGGCCGCGACCCGCGCACCGAGCGCGACGAACTGATGCGCGACGTGTGCTTTATTGCCGACGTTGCCGTGCTGCCGCGCTGGATGAAGGTCCGCGAGGCCATCGAATTCGTTGCCGGCGTGCACCCGCGCTTCGACCGCGCTCGCTGCGAGCGTTTCCTGGCCGGTACCCAGCTCAAGCCCGGCATGCGGGTGCGCGAAATGTCCAAGGGCATGATCGTGCAGCTGCACCTGGCGCTGGTCATGGCCATCGACGCCAAGCTTCTGGTACTC